>TARA_R110000868_G_scaffold107362_4_pt1 | contig 48827 bp, 41 predicted proteins | sample TARA_R110000868 | Tara Oceans TARA_R110000868 (sample SAMEA4397489) | marine metagenome | biome: Polar Biome; feature: [SRF] surface water layer (ENVO:00010504); material: water (ENVO:00002006), including particulate matter (ENVO:01000060) such as... | depth 5 m | reverse complement strand
CTGGAACATCGGCTGCACGGCTTTGCGCTGCTCGTCGTGCTTGGGTTGGTCTTCCATGATGAACATGGGCAGATGGGTCAGCGCATCAGGTTCGCCCTGAAGGCGCTGACCGCCGAGGCGAATACCGCCGTTACGAATGTCGGACGAGAACAATTTGTGGTTCGTGTCGACATGCATGATGTCTTCGTATTTTGTGATCGACCAGTAGCGGCCATAAGGCCCGTTCTCCGACAGATGCACAGGGTCCTCTTTGCGCAGGCGCTCGAAATAGGGGAGCATTTTGTTCGACGCAAAAAGTTCGTCATGTCCGGGGTCTAACTCGGCCAATGGGATCTCGTAAGGGTCGCGGTTGACATCGATTTTCCACTGGGCGGCCATCTCGGCATTGCTGCGCGTATAGTCTTGCCGCACGTTCAGTTCTTTGTCTGTCATAGCAAAGTCTCCCGCCTGAAGTCCGCATTTCCTGCTTGTCAAAGCAGTCTAGCGCCGCGCCATGTGGCTTGGCCAGAGCATCTCCTGACGATGCTGGGGGAATCTGGTCACGCGGCTCAAACTCTACGTTACGCCCTGCAAAAAGACGCGCGCAGCTTTGAGTGTCTCGGGGTGTGACGTGAGCCCATAATGCGAAGCGTGGACAATAATTGTGTGGGTGGTGTCGCCTCGCGAGACCTCTGACAGGCCGACGAGCCCGTCGTCCGGGCCATCGATCAGCGGGTTGAGACCGCGTGCGCCGTTGAGGCTACCCGCGATGTTGAGATGCACGATGCGGTCGCTGATCGCATCCGGTGGCAAGCCTGTGGCGACCTCGGCGAGTGGTGTTCGCGTGAGCCGCGCCGCGCCGACGCTTGCTACGATGCCACTCGCGAAAGCTGAACCGCCGCAAGGTGTACCGATGCGCACGACACCGCGAATGCGGCAGCGCCCGATATTCAAATGCGACCCCTGAAAAGCGCCATGTGCCAACGCACGATCGACAACAATGCCGCCCATGCTTTGACCAATTAGCGTGATGCTGTCGGCCTCCAGCCCTTCGATGAAATGGCAAAGCGCCGTCGCTTGATCATCGATCTGGGTGAGGGCGCTCGCATATTTGAAAGTGGCGACGATGTAGCCGTCAGCGCGGAGCGTTCTGCGCATGGTTCTGAAGGTGAGGCTGTTACCGCCGAGGCCGTGGACCAGAACGACCACGTGACGCGGGCGCGTTGCCGGACGGGGTGCTCGTTGATGAAAGGTGGCGTCAACAGAAGCGTGCGGTCCCCAGGCGCGGCGGCGGTTTGTTGGATCAAGCAGGCGGGCGTGGCCAGTGAGTGCGTGGACCTGCACGCGCCAGCCTGACCGCGTCGCGTGATCGGTCCACATGGCCTGACCACCGATCGTCGGCAGCGCGATGTTGAAATGTGTGGAGGCGCGCATCAACTCAACACTTTCAGTTTCTTGGCGACGCGGGTGAAGGCGGTCGAAATGACCACGTAGGACACATAGAGCGTGATCGGGATGTTGAGCAGGCCGATAGTAAGGATGATGCCGGGGACCGACGCCCCTTTGCTGGTGAGCCAGAAGATGAGGCCTGAGGCACCGACCATGGCCAGCGCATTGAGAATATTATTGGCCGCGATGAGGCGCGCGCGGATGGCGGGCGCGCTGCGGGCTTGCAGGATTGCATAAAGCGGCACGGCATAAAGACCACCGCAGATGGAGATACCGAAGAGGTCACCGACGATGCGCCAATTATCTCCGTCGGCGAGGAAGGCTGTGATGCCGATAAATTCGCCTTTGGCGGTGGCGAGCAGCGGGAAAGAGGCAAAGAATAGATCAGCCGAGAAAAGCGTGATGCCGAGAGCGCCAACCGGCACATAGTAGTCACGCACGCGGCCCTTGAGCAGCTTGTCGCAGACGAGCGAGCCGATGCCTATGCCGACAGAAAAGATCGACAGCAACATCGCGACGATCTGTTCATTGCCGTTGAGTACATCGCGGGCAAAGACGGGAAAGAGAATGATGAAGACAGAGCCGATGAGCCAGAACCACGAGATGCCGATGATGGAACGGAAGATCGGCAGATCAACGTAGGAAAGCCGCACCATGTTGAAAGTTTCGGCGATGATGTTGTAGTTGATTTTGAGCGAGGGGCTGGCCGCCGGGCGTGCAGGGATCGTGCGCGAGGTCCACCAGCCGAGCACGGCAAGCGCCACACAGACGACCGACACAATCGTCAGTCCGTGTGCTTTCAGAATAATGATACCGCCGAGAATGGTGCCGATGAGGATGACGAGAAATGTCGCCGTTTCGATGAGCGCGTTGCCACCGATGAGTTCGTCTTCTTCCAAAAGTTCCGGCAGCAGTCCGTACTTGAGCGGGCCGAAAAGTGTTGCCTGAACACCGAGAAAAAACAGCACGACAAGCAGCAGGATCTGGCTCTCGATGGCAAAGCCGATGGCGGCGGCGATCATGATTGCAATTTCGAGCAGTTTTACTTTGCGCACGAGTTCGGGCTTGGGGAGCTTGTCGGCAAGCTGTCCGGCGGTCGCGGAAAAGAGAAAGAAAGGCAGAATGAAAATGCCACCCGCCAGCGCCACCAGTGTTTGCGTGTCGATGCCGTGGAGACTGGCGGCCGCCGAATAGGTGATGAGGATGACGAGCGCATTCTTGAAAATATTATCGTTGAAGGCGCCGAGCGCTTGGGTGAAGAACAGCGGCAGGAAGCGCGGCGAACCGAGCAGACGGAATTGCGAGCGGTGCTTGGGCTTTGCGGTTTCGGCGGTCATGAATATTCCTCCACAAGACGCGCTGTTTCGGCTTCGATCTGATCTTCAAGCACACGCATGAACGTGTCTTTGTCGAGCCCGGTTTCGATGGCGGGCAGGAAGGAGAGCGTGGCGGGGCCGGGACGTTTCGTCCAGCCGCGACATTGCCAGCGCAACCCGACATTGGTGGCAACAGGTGTCACCGGCAGATTGAGTTCGCTATAGAGGTGATAGACGCCGATCTTGTAGCGTTCGCGCTCGCCGACGGGCACAAGCTGGCCTTCGGGATAGATGAGAATGTGACGGCCGGCGTCATAGGCGCGGCGTGCGGCGGTCGAAAGTTTGTCGCGCTCACTGCCGCCGCCGCAGGTATCCACCATGATCATATCGAGCTTGGTCAGAATCCGGCCTATGGCGGGATAGTCGAGCAAGTCCTTCATCGCCACGGTGGCGATATTGGGAAGGAGCGAGAGCACGAGAATGCCGTCGGAGAAACTTTGGTGCTTCGAGGCAATGAGGCTTGGTCCCGTGGTCGGAATGTTTTCGCGACCGCGCACGAGGAGTTTGATGCCTACGATTGCATCAAGCGACCAGACGATGCCTTTGGCCCACCAATGCAGCACGCGCTCCAGCGGCTTCGGCGAGTTGAGGTAGGTGAGAGGCAGGCAGGCAATGGCGACCAGTGCCGTGTAACCATAGAAGACAAGATTGAACAGAAACGAACGCATGACGCAGCTCCGGTATCTTGGTTGTTCAGGATTTGGCAGGCGAGCTATGCAGCACGGCGAGAATGGCCGCAGTGAAAATGTTTTTGTGGGCAGATAGCGGGCCGTCGAGACGACCAAAGGATTTGAACGTCACGGCCTGAAGCACGACCCCAAGTGCCATGGCCGCATGGAGGTCGGCGTCGCCTGACCGCAACTCGCCCCGCACCATTGCTGCCTTGACGACTTCGATGACAACAGTGACAGGGTTTGGCAGGTCGGAGCTGAAATAGCGCAGCAGCGCATGCTGGCTCAGCTGGTGATAGCGAAACAGAAGCCAGTCTTTGTCGGCCATGGCGCAATAGGCATCCACAATGGCGCGCACCTGATCGTTGATATCTGTGTGAGCGCGGGCGGCTGCTTCAATCGCCTCAGCGAGACTTACGTGCTGGCGCTTGAAGAGTTCGCGCGCCAATTCATCCTTGCCTTCGAAGTGACGGTAGATCGTCCCTTCGGAAATGTTTACAGCTTCCGCGATTTGGCGTGTGCGCGTTTCCATGATCCCCTGCGCGACAAAGAGTTCAAGCGCAGCGCGTTCTATCTTGGTTTTGGTATTGGGACCACGGGGCATGGGAATGTCACTCGTTCAGGAATGCGATTAGGCAATGGTGAAGGCGTTCGGACGATTGGCTTGGGCGGGCGAGAGATTGCGGCCATCATAAAGAAGGGCGCTTGCGGTCATCATGCCGGCCACACGCTGGCGTTCGCGCGCCAGATTGTGCAGCAATTTTTCAGCCCCCATGCATACATATTTGGCCCAGAGCGGACGCGCGCCGGCGAGCTTGCTGTGCAGTGCGGCATAAGTGGCGCGGGCTTCCTTTTCCAGCTTCGACCAGCCGTGGCGGGCTGCATTGATCTGGAGGCGAACGAGATTGACGGCGCGCTCGTAGCTGCGCTGGCGGGCCTGAAGCCGCGTGGTGAGCGATGAGATGAGTTCGATGCGCAAGGCGCAACGGGCTTCCGTGGCCGCTGTCATCTGTGTCGAGAGCGTATTGAGGCGGGTGCTGATGTCGGCGAGTGCGGCTTTCAGCTGCATTTCGCGGGCGAAGTTGCGCTCGAAGCGACCGGCTTCCGCAATCAGTTGGTGATGGGCATGTCGGATGTCGCCCAGCGCGCGCTGCGCCTGCGAGTGGATGACGGTCTGATAGGCGGTGCTCGATGTCTTGAGCCAGTTGATGAGGCGGCGAAGCATGTTCATCTGGGTCTGCCTTTTGTTGGGACGGATTGTCGTTGTCCGTGTCAGAAATGTAAGTGTGTGCACACTTACAGTCAAGAGGCAGAATGAAAAATGGCTTAGCTTTGGTCCCGCACGAGGCGGAAAGAAGCTAAGCCATTGATTTATCGCAAGTAATTTTGGTGAATGCGCGTGAACTCAGCGCGGCGGCATGCGGATCGCGCCGTCGAGCCGGATCGCCTGACCGTTGAAATAGCTGTTGCGCACCAGTTCCAGCACGAAGCTGCCGAACTCCTCCGGCTTACCCAGACGCTTGGGGAACGGCACAGAGGCGGCAAGCGTGTTCAGCACCTTCTCAGGAGCACCCATCATGGGCGGGGTCGCGAAAATACCGGGCATGATCGAGTTGACGCGGATGCCGAGGTCCATCAGATCGCGTGCCATGGGCAGCACGAGACCGTTGACGCCCGCCTTGCCCGAGCCATAGCCGATCTGGCCGACCTGTGCGTCCTGCGCGGCGGCAGATGAGGTGAGCGTGATGACGCCGCGCTCGCCGTCTTCGAGCGGCTCAAGCGAGGCCATGCCCAAGGCGCAGAGCGAAGCCATCCGATAGCTGGCGACGAGAATGCCGCGAATGGAAAATTCATAAAGCTCGGTTGGGTACCGGATGAAGCCGCCCTTTTCCTTGTCGCGGCCAACGGTCTTCATGCGACCGCGCGAGGTTTGCGCGCAATGAACGAGGATGCGCTCCTGCCCGTGGGCTTTGCGCGCCTTGTCGAGACCCGCGATGACATTGTCTTCGTCCGTAATGTCTACCTTGCAGAAAAGCGCGCCGATCTCGCGGGCAACTTCTTCGCCTTTTTCCTCGTTGAGATCGAAGATCGCTACTTTGACACCGGCATTCGCAAGTGCTGTGGCACTGGCGCGACCAAGGCCTGAAGCCCCGCCGGTCACGACGGCTGATGTTGTCTTGTCGATAAGCATGTTGATTGTCTCCCTTAGTCGTTTTTTATTCGTAGGCTGATTTTTTGGATTTCAAAGAATATAGCCATCGCCCGTGGCCCGCACGGTGATGTCACCGAGCGAAACGCCCCAGGGCTGATTGATGGCGGTGATGACGGCATCGGCAATATAGGTGGGTTCCAGCGCTGCATATTGCGGGTTGTCGGGGTCGCGCAGTTCCGGCGCGTTGCTGCCTTCGGCAAGGGCTTCCATGACACCGCCATAAGAGGCCGCGTTCTGACCCAGAATGCCGACGATGGCACCCTGATTGATGATGCCTGTGCCAAGGCCTGTGCCGGGCACGCCGGTCGGTTTGATGATCGTGACTTTGATTTTGCCCTGCGCTTCGACGCGGAGCGATTCCGACAAAAAATTCACCGCCGTCTTGGTGGCACCGTAAACGCCCGCGCCGACAACGGGGAAATTGCCGTAGATCGACGAGAGGTTCACGACATGGCCGCGCCCCTGAGCCATCATCTGGTCGTAAACACAGGAGATGCCGTTCACCACGCCTTTGATATTGACGTCGATGCAGCGCGACCATGCGGAGGCCGCTACTTTGTGATCGGCGAAAAAGGCGAGCGGCATGATGCCTGCGTTGTTGATCATTACGTCGATGGCGCCGTGCGTTTTGATTGCATGGGCGGCGACCGCCTGCATCTCGGCAAGGTCCGCGACGCTCGCGACGACGTAAGACGCGATACCGCCCTGACTGCTGACAGATTTGACAGTTTCGACGAGCGCCGTCTCGTCAATATCGGCGCAGACGATCTTGCCGCCCAGTGCCGCTGCCTTTTGTGCAATCAATCTGCCAAAGCCGCCACCGGCGCCTGTGATGACGATGACCTTGTCTTTGATGAAATTCGCCACGTTGCTTCTCCCCTTTGCCTCCCCGGGCGGGGCTACTCTAACAATTTCCCGAGCCGAAGCGACTGCTGAGAAGGGGTTTCCCCTGGGGCAGGGGGGGCGCATGTTTCATGCGACTTTTGCTTTTTGCGTCCGAGGCGTTACCTTGCGTCAATCAGAACAAAAGCAACATGAATAGGGAGCGCTATGTCATCGAAGGACCAAGACCTGTTTAACCTCGCGATGTCGGAAGAAGCCAAGCCGCTGATGGCGGCTGTGCAGAAACACATCAAGGAAAATGTCGACCCGATCACGGAAGAATATTACCGCCTCAACGACCAGAAGACAGACCGCTGGTCCTGGCATCCCCGTCAGCTGGAGCTGATGGAAGGGGCCAAGAACAAAGCCAAAGAATCTGGCCTGTGGAATTTCTTCCTGCCGGATTCAGAAATCGGCTCGGGCCTCACCAATCTCGATTACGCCTATATTGCGGTTGAGCTTGGCAAATCGCCGCTCGCGTCTGAATCGCTGAATTGCTCAGCACCCGACACCGGCAACATGGAAGTGCTGGAACGCGTCGGCACGGAAAAGCAGAAGAAGGAGTGGCTTGAACCGCTGCTCAATGGCGAAATCCGTTCAGCCTACGCGATGACCGAACCGGATGTGCCAAGCTCGGACGCCAAGAACGTGCGCACCAGTGCGGTACTCGACGGCGACGAATGGGTCATCAACGGCGAGAAATTCTATATCTCCGGTGCCGGTGACCCGCGCTGCAAGATCATGATCGTCATGGTGCGCACCAGCCCGGACGCCGCGCCCAGCAAGCAGCAATCGCAGATCCTTGTGCCCAAGGACACGCCCGGCGTGGAAATTCTCGAAGGCATGCAGGTCTTCGGCAAGGATCACGCGCCGCATGGCCACATGCACATTCGTTTCAACAATGTGCGCGTGCCCAAGGAAAACATCCTGCTCGGCGAAGGCCGTGGCTTTGAAATTTCCCAGGTGCGTCTGGGACCAGGCCGCATCCATCACTGCATGCGCTCTATCGGTAAAGCCGAAAAGGCGTTGGAACTGATGGTGAAACGCTCCGCCACGCGCGAAGCCTTTGGCAAGCCGATTGCCAAACTGGGCGGGAACCTCGAAATCATCTCGCGTGCGCGTATCGAAATCACGGCGATGCGCCTTGCCGTGTTGCAGGCCGCCAAAGCGATGGACGTGCTAGGCAACAAGGAAGCCCGCGTTTACGTGAGCGCGGTCAAGGCGATGGTGCCTGAGAAAGTCTGCCTCATCATCGATCAGGCGATCCAGATGCATGGCGCAGCGGGCATTTCGCAGTGGACACCTCTCGCCGGCATGTACACCGACATGCGCCATCTGCGTTTTGCCGATGGTCCTGACGAAGTGCACCACATGGTCGTGGGCCGCGCTGAAATCCAGAAATATGACCTCTGGTAAGAGTCCGACCGCAACCTGAAATCCAGAAGCCGCCGCGAGGGACAAAACCCCTTCGCGGCGGTTTTATTTTGCTCCGTCACATTGATGCTCGAATTGCGCCCCAATTTTACCGTTGACGGACGGTCTTATGACATTCGGGCACGGGCGCCGAGATCATGGGGACTTTTAAATGAAAAGATTTTCCGCACGCCTACTTGGCGTCAGTGTGGCAGCGCTGTTGGCACTGGGGGCTTGCTCGAATGAGCAGGCAACAAATAGTGAGCAGACCTACAGTAAAAGTGCCGCCGCAGCTCAGCCGCCAACCAGCGCCGAAACGGGCAGGGTAGCTTCAGGCGCGATGATGGACTCAGCCGCAAACTATTATTCCCCTGCACCCCGCACCGAGCAATTCACTGAGCCATATCCCGACGCGCCGCTGAACGGTGTAAAAATTGTGGCAGAGGAGCCTGTCTCCACCTTTTCGATCGACGTGGACACGGCCTCCTATGCCAATACGCGCCGCTTTCTCCACGACGGGCAATTGCCACCGCGCGATGCCGTGCGTGTCGAAGAACTCGTGAATTACTTCGACTATGGTTATGCACGGCCCGCGAGTGCCAAAGTGCCCTTCCGCGCGACAACGACGCTGGTGGCCTCGCCTTGGTCGAAGGAGCGCCAGATCCTGCATATCGGCTTGCAGGGCTATGAACTACCGCACGAAAACCAGCCGCCGCTCAATCTCGTATTGCTGGTCGATACGTCGGGCTCGATGAACAGCGAAGACAAGCTCCCGCTTGCCAAAAAGGCGTTGAACCTTCTCGTTGATCAACTCGACAAGGACGATCATGTCTCGATAGTCGCTTATGCGGGATCAGCCGGCGCAGTGCTCGCCCCGACCCATGGCGGCGAAAAGACCAAAATCAGATCGGCGCTTGAGGCATTGGCCTCGGGTGGCTCGACCGCAGGCGGCGAAGGTCTCGCACTTGCCTATCGTTTGGCGCAGGAGAACTTCAGCAAGTCAGCCGTCAACCGCGTCATTCTTCTGACAGATGGCGACTTCAACGTCGGCATTGATGATCCGGAAAAGCTGAAAGACTTTATCGCCGAAAAGCGCAAATCCGGTGTCTATCTCTCGGTCTATGGCTTCGGACGCGGCAACTATAATGACGTGATGATGCAAGGTCTCGCCCAGACCGGTAACGGCACGGCGGCCTATATCGACACGATGCAGGAAGCGAGGAAGCTTCTGCGTGACGACCTCGCAGGTTCGCTCTTTCCGATCGCCGACGATGTGAAAATCCAGATCGAGTTCAATCCCGCGCTCGGCGCTGAATACCGTCTGATCGGCTATGAGACGCGACTGTTGGCGCGCGAGGATTTCAACAATGACAAAGCGGACGCCGGTGAAGTTGGCTCCGGTGTGTCCGTAACAGCCCTTTATGAAATCACGCCGGTCGGCGCGAAAGCCTCCTCTGATCCCTTGCGCTATCAGGGTGAAAACAAGGCGCCGCATAAAGGGGGCGAACTTGCCTTCCTGAAAGTGCGTTACAAGGAACCGGGTGGCACCACGTCGAAATTAATCGAGCAGGCGATTTCAGCCGACGCGTTGACGGCAGTCGATGCCGCACCTGAAGCAACACGCTGGGCCGTCGCAGTGGCTGGCTTTGGCGAACGTCTGCGTGGCTCGCCATGGGTGGCCGACAGTTTCGGCCTCGATGAAATCGCGGCGCTCGCCCAGAAAGCGCGCGGCGAAGACGAGTACGGATTGCGCGCCGAATTCGTGCAACTGGTGCGCGCTGCCAAGGACGCAAAAAGCCTCAACGAATAGTCGGACCCAAGAATGCAAGCCGCCGCGCGGGAAAAACCCTCACGCGGCGGCCACTTTTTAGCTGATTTCAGCCATTTATCAGTTTTAATTGCAAATTTCTGTCAGATCGGGAGAATGGCTCAAAATGAACTGACAAAATATCATAAATGAGGACGCCCGATGACAACCACAGAGAACGCCGTCCAAAACGGTGCCGCTTTCGACAAACAAGCCCTCATCGCGCGTTATCGCGTGGAACGCGACAAGCGCCTGCGCAGCGACGGCAACGAACAATATTTGCAGATCAAGGGTCAGCTTGCCCATTACCTTGAAGACCCTTACACGCCGCGCGTGGAGCGCGCGCCGCTGACCGATCATGTGACGTTTGCATTCGTCGGCGGCGGCTTTGCGGGCCTTGTCACAGGCGCGCGTCTGGCAGAAGCGGGCATTAAAGATGTGCGCATCATCGAAAAGGGCGGCGACTTCGGCGGCACTTGGTATTGGAACCGATATCCCGGCGCGCAATGCGACACCGCATCCCTGATCTATATGCCGCTGCTGGAAGAAACGGGCCACATGCCGAGCGAAAAATATGCACACGCGCCGGAAATCCTCGCGCAGTGCCAGCGCATCGGAAAACAATTCGACCTTTATGACAACGCGCTGTTTCACACCGAAGTTGAAAACCTGACATGGGACGGCGAGCACTCGCGCTGGGTGATTGAGACCAATCGCGGCGATCGTTTCACAGCGGACTATATCGGCATGGGCACAGGCCCGCTGCATGTACCCAAACTGCCCGGCATCCCCGGCATCCAGTCCTTCAAAGGCCATTCGTTCCATACGAGCCGTTGGGACTATGACTATACCGGCGGCGACCCCAAAGGCGCACCGCTGGAAAAACTCCGCGACAAACGCGTCGCGATCATCGGCACAGGCGCAACGTCGGTGCAATGCGTGCCGCATCTTGCGCGTGCCTGCGAGGCACTTTATGTCGTGCAACGTACGCCCTCGTCGGTTGATGTGCGCGCCAACAAGCCGCTTGATCCTGAATGGTTTGCATCCATCGCTACGCCGGGTTGGCAGAAGCGTTGGCTTGAAAATTTCACGGCCAATCAGGGGGGCGATGTCGCCACAGAAGATTTGGTGATGGATGGTTGGACGGATCTGTCGCGCCGCATCCGTGCCAAGATCATGGAACTGCCGCGCGATAAGATGACGCCAGAAAACATGATGGCGGCATTTGAAGATTCAGATTTCGAGAAGATGGAAGAAATCCGCTCGCGGGTGGATTCAATCGTCAAAGACAATGTCACCGCGCAAAATCTCAAAGCCTGGTATCGCCAGCTTTGCAAGCGTCCATGCTTCCATGACGCTTACCTGCAAGCCTTCAACGAACCCGGCGCGCATCTCGTCGATACTGATGGCAAGGGCGTTGAGAAGATCACCAAAAAAGGCATCGTCGTCGGCGGTGTTGAATATGAAGTTGATTGCATCATCTATGCGTCGGGCTTTGAAGTCGGCACGGAATACACCCGCCGTGCAGGCTTCGACCTTACAGGCCGCGATGGCTTGAAACTTTCGCAAGCTTGGGCAGATGGTATGCGCTCCAAACACGGCACGCATGTGCATGGCTTCCCGAACGCCTTCTTTGTGCAGCCGACACAAGGTGCCAACCTTATTTCCAACGTGCCGCATAATTTGACAGAGTCAGGCGCGACCATTGCCGCAATCATCCGCCATGCGCTCGACAAGGGTGCGAAGGAAGTGGAAGTGACGGAGGAGGCGCAGGCCGAATGGGTGGCGCTGCTGCTCACCGGTGTCGGGCGCATGATCGGCTCACCCGATTGCACGCCGGGCTATTATAACAACGAAGGTCAGACCGCAGGGCCGGCAGCCAAATACAATGTCGGCTACCCGGCAGGCGCGACCGCCTATTTTAAATATCTCGAAAACTGGCGCAGCGACGGCGCTTTCGAAGGCCTCGCCTTCCGCTGAGAACTCAGGCGGCTCCTGCGCGCGCAGGGGCCGCATCGTCCTCGTCGAGGAAGTCACGGATCATCGGGATGACTTCGGCGGCACGCGAGACAAGGAAGAGATGCCCACCCGGTACGATCTTCAATCGCGCATTTGGAATGAGCTTGGTCAGCAAGTGCCCGTTGATCGGTGGCACGATCTGATCATTGTCGCCCGCGAGCACCAGAGTCTGCTGCTTGAGGAAGGGCAGGAACGGCGCGCTCGTCCAGCCCGCACCGGCCATGAGCTGATAGAAATAGCCGAGCATCGACGGCGCGATCATGCGGCTTGAATGATCCGGCGCGTCAGATGAACTGTCGCCGTAGAGCATTTCGAAATGAAGCTTCATATAATCGGCATCCATATAGCGGCGCGGATGCGCAAGCTTGATGAGTGCCTTTGGATGACCCGGCACCATAAGCACGCCTGCGGCTGTCGCGCACAGGATGAGACGGTGCGTGCGGGCCGAAAACTGAAACGCGAATTGCTGTGCCATCGCGCCGCCCCATGATACGCCCATGACATCGACTTCATCGTAACCGAGCTTGTCGAGAATGGCCGCCGCCATGCGTGCCAACTGCCACGGACGATAGGGCATGAAGGCCGCGTCTGATTTGCCGACACCGGGCGCATCAAAGGCAATGACATCACGGTCAGCGAGCGCCTCGGCAAAGGGCGCGATGACTTCGATATTAGCGCCGATACCGTTGAAAAAGAGCAGCGGCAAAGTCGGAGCGCTGCTTGTAGATTTCCAGACAGCCGCCCGCAGTCTGTTCGAGCCCGCTTTGATCATGTGATAGGTCGGCAATCTTGTGGCACTCATCAGCGGGCTTTTCTCAAAATACGAATGATGGTTGAAGGGTGTCAGGCTCAGCCCATAATATAGGTGCCGGGGGCCGCGTCAGTTGCTTTGTATTTGGCACTGCCGAGTTTCTTCGGAGCCGGAATTTTATCGCCCGAACGCTCGCCAAGCCAGACCGCCCAACGTTCCCACCACGAGCCTTGCACCGGTGTTGCGGTTGCCGCCCACTCATCCGCCGTGTCCGGCAGCTTGTCATTGACGAAATATTTGGCTTTGGGGTTCCCGGGAGGGTTGAGGATCGCCTGAATATGACCGCTGTTCGACAGCACGAATTCTTTTTTTCCGCCGAGCATTTTGGTGGTGCGGTAGCAGGCTTTCCAAGGCGTGATGTGATCGGTAACACCACCAACAATAAAGCTGTCGATCTTCACTTTGCTCAGATCAATCGGATGACCGAGCATTTCGACCGTACCGGGATTGGCAAATGGTTTGGTGTCGTAGAGCGACAGATAATCGGAATGAAGCGTCGCTGTAAGATTGGTAGAATCATTATTCCAGAACAACACGTCAAAGGCCGGCGGCTTCTGCCCGTGGAGGTAATTGTTGACAACATAGTTCCAGACAAGATCATTAGGTCGTAACCATGCAAAAACGCGCGACAGATCATTGCCGGACAATATGCCCTTTTTGGCGGAGCGTTGCCGTGCCATGTCGATGCCGCGTTTGGTGACGAGCGCACCGACGTCGCTGTCTTCCATCTGCGGATCGAGCACACAGACCCAGAAGGTTGCGGACTTGACGCGCTTGTCGCCTTCGGCAGCAAGATGACTCAGCAGCGTCGCTGTGGTGATGCCACCCGAGCAACCGCCCGAGATGTTGATCTGTTTTGATTTGGTGATGGCGCAGATAACGCCGATGACATCGGCGAGGGCGGCCACATAGTCAGCGAGACCCCAGTCGCGATGCTCCGGTCCCGGATTTCGCCAGCTGACCACAAAGACCTGAAAGCCCTGATTGACCAGAAACTGCGAGATGCTTTTTTCAGGCGTCAGGTCGAGAACGTAATATTTGTTGATCTGCGGTGGCACGAACAGAAGCGGCGTCGCGTGAACCGTGCCGGTCTTGGGCGTATATTGCAAAAGCTCCAGCATCTCGGTGCGATAGACAACCGACCCTTCTGTGCTGGCGAGGTTAACGCCGACCTTGAACGGCGTCTTATCCACCTGCGAAGGCATGCCATTGTTGTTGCGCAGATCGTCCAGCGCATTGCGCGCGCCTTGCACAAGTGATGCACCACCCGTATCGAGCGCGAGTTTGACGGCAGACGGGTTGCCGATGAGTGTGTTGGTGGGCGCGGCGGCGTCGATCAGAATATCGGCAATGATCATCGCGCGGCGATGTTCGACGGAATCGAGATTGAGCGAACCGATGAAACCATGCACTTCGTTTTGGAAGGCAAGCCAGCTCTGCATCACGCGGCGATAGACAGGGCTCGTTTTCCAGGCGCTATCGGTGAAACGCCGGTCTTTGGGCTCCGGCGCAAATTGCGTTTCGCCACCAACAATATCGACCACATTACGCCCGAACGAGCCCAGATGTTGCATGAAGGTGAAAGGTTGGCGAATGGCACCGCCTAGGATCGAACCGAGCGCGGCCAGCACATCTTCGCGGCTGATGCCGACAATGGGGCTCAGCGCATTGGTCGTGTCGGCGGCTGCTTCGCCGATCCCTTCGGCATTTGTCTGAGTGTCGCTTTGTTTAAGCATTCGATCTATCCCCAACGATCTTGATGCGCCGACTTCCCCTCCCAAGGAACCGTCATGTCGGCGGCCTTTTCAGCGTTTTATCGCTCAACGGCCAATCATGATGCCTGTCAGGCGGTCGCGCCACAAGCGGGCAGACACGAAAAGACGGGACGCCGCCGCCTCGCGGCATATTATTGTGGCTGGACAACGCAATCCTTCGCTTGTGTATTCGGCCATGACGGGGAGCAAAGCGTGCGATTGGGAATAATTCTTGGCTGCCTGTTGTTGACCCTTGCGACGGGCTTCGCACCTGCTCGCGCAGATGAGCGCTTGAGCCTCGTCTTTGTCGGCGATACGGGCCTCAATGCGAGCGGAGCGCGGGTTTCAGCAGAGGGCGGCATCAAGTCGGGACGCGTTCTCTCGGTAGATGAGGCGCTTGCCGAAATAGACCCGCTGCTCAAGGGCGATATGGTTTTCGCCAATCTTGAGACGGTGGTGACCGACAACAACAATATCGCCCCACGCGACAAAATGTTTGTCTTTCGTATGCATCCTGCAGGTGCCCGCGCACTTCTGCGTGCGGGCATCAATGTGTTCTCGACGGCCAACAATCACGCAATGGATTTTGGCACAGCAGGCGCGGGTGAAACGTTTAAAAATATGAAGGCATTGAGCGGCAAAGGCCTCCTTGCCTGGCCCGGGCTTGGTCGCAGCGCCGAGGAGGTGCTGACGCCGCAATTGTTTGTGGTGGGGAAAGCCCAAATCGCCATCTCAGCATTCGGTATCGGCGGTGGTGGCCTCCCCGCGTCCCATGGCAATGCAGGTACATTACGCGGCGAGGAACAATTCAACCGGCTCGCCGAAAATCTTACGAAAACTCATGCGGACTTGCGCATTCTCTCTGTGCACTACGGGCGAGAATTTGCGCCCGTAGTCACGGAAGCGGAGGCAAAGCGTTTCGCTGAATTGCCGGACGGTGTCGATATCATCGTCGGTCATCACGCCCATGTGGCGCGCGGCGTCGCACTCGTCAACGACAGGCTCATTCTCTACGGACTTGGAAATTTTCTCCATTTCGGCACGCAGAATATGGCGCGTTTCGATTTCTGCCGTGATTTCGGCTTGCTGGTCAAAGTCGGTATGAAGCGAGGCGACGAGGGGACGCTGGCACTCGAGACCGTTGAGGCCGTGCCGCTCACCGGCATGCATGAACACACCAAACCGATGACAGGTGCCGCGGCGCAATTACGCCTCGCGGTGTTGAACTATCTTGGTGCAGCGCTGGATGACAAAGTGAACCATATGCGGGGCCTGCGCTTTGATGGCAATGGTCTCTGGTGTGCCAAAGGCGCGAGCGATCCACGCTGTGCGGCTTGGGGCGCGCCGCCGCCCGTCGCGGCCAAGACGGCACAAGCGATCAAATCCGCCTGCGCGCGCGACGTGCGGCGCGGCGGTTGATCTGTGGCGATCGCAGATTTGACGCAAGGGCTTCAATGCGCTTTTGCCTTATGATCGACAAATGGCGACGAGCGGTGTACCGAACGCCACAACAGGACGCGCGACCCCGTATCACAACAGGTGAACACGATGAATAAATCAGTATCGAATCAGGCCCGGGTAATGGGCGATAATGTCGAGCGGTTTGTCCGCACCATTATTGTGCCCTACGAGCAGGATCCGCGCTGCGGTTCGCACGGACCATCGGAAGATGTGCTCGTCGAGATGCGTGTGAAGGCGAAAGCCGCAGGTGTGCTGACACCGCATATCCGCGCCGACGGCACGCATTTCAGTCAGATCGACACGGCCTATATTCTGAAAAAATCCGGCCTGTCTCCTCTCGGTCCCGTTGCCTGCAACACAATGGCACCTGACGAAGGCAATATGTTTTTGCTGGGTCTTGCGGGCAGTCCCGAACAAAAGACGCGCTTTCTGGAACCGCTGGTTAGCGGCGAAGCGCGTTCAGCCTTCTTCATGACCGAGCCGTCCGGTGAAGGCGGTGCAGGCTCCGACCCGTCGATGATGAAGACAACAGCGGTGCCCGACGGCAATCACTGGGTCGTCAATGGCCGCAAGACCTACATCACCGGTGCGGTGGGTGCGAAGGTCGGCATCATCATGGCCAATTCCGAGCAAGGGGCCTGCATGTTCCTTGTTGATCTGCCGGATCCCGCCATCCGCATCGACCGCGTGCTCGACACCATCGACAGTTCAATGCCGGGCGGCCATTCGGAAGTCACCATCGAAAATCTCCGCATTCCGTCAGACCAGATGCTCGGCCAGCCCGGTCAGGGTTTTCGCTTTGCCCAGATGCGCCTTGCGCCTGCGCGCCTGTCTCATTGCATGCGTTGGTACGGCGTTTCGCTGCGTGCGCAGGAAATCGCCACAGACTATGCCTGCCGCCGCGAGGCTTTCGGCAAATTGCTGATCGATCACGAAGGCGTCGGCTTCATGTTGGCTGAAAACCAGATCGACCTCAAACAATCCGAACTGATGATCGACTGGTGCGCCGAAACTCTCGACAGCGGTGCCGATGGCAATGTCGAAAGCTCGATGACCAAAGTATCAGTGTCTGAAGCCTTGTTCCGTGTGGCCGACCGTTGTGTGCAGGTCATGGGTGCGCTCGGCGTAACGCGCGACACGATTGTCGAGCAATTATTCCGCGAAGTCCGCGCTTTCCGCATCTATGATGGCCCGACAGAAGTGCATAAATGGTCGCTCGCCAAAAAAATCAAAAAGCAGACACTGCAAGCCCGCGAGCAAGGTTGAACAATTAGGCGACGGAGCAACGGCTCGTGACGCGATACGACAGGCGACAACAAGGACTGGCTATTTGTCTCGCAATGCTTGCGGGCTTTGTCGACGCGCTTGCCTTCATCTATCTCGGTGGGTTTTTCGTTTCTTTCATGAGCGGAAACTCGACGCGCCTCGGCGTGGCTTTGGTTGACGGATCGGCCGATGCCTTTCTGGCGGCAGGCCTCATTCCGCTGTTTGTGTTGGGTGCCGCATCAGGCTCGGTCATCGGCCATTTCGCAAAAACCCGCCGCCGCTTTACCGTGCTGGGCTTTGTCACATTATGTCTGTTCATCGCAGCGGGGTTGAGCGGCGTTGGCCTGATGCATTATGCCGTTGTTGCCATGGTCATCGCCATGGGCGCGGAGAACACTGTCTTTGAGCGGGAAGGCGAGGTGAGCATCGGCCTCACATACATGACCGGCAGTCTCGTCAAGCTTGGCCAAAAGCTGGCACAAGCCATTCTTGGAGGCCCGCGGCTCTCATGGCTGCCCTATTTCCTTTTGTGGAGCGGGCTTGTGTCCGGCGTCGCGCTCGGTGCGGCGAGCTACACCCGTTTTGGTTTGGGCAGCCTGTGGCTTGCGGCTTTTGCGGGATTGCTCCTCACATTGGTCGTGACCCTGCTGGATCGTGACCAGCGCAACATTTAAGCGTTTCCGTTTGATGGGCATCGCATAAGTGTTGCACCATAGGTGACCCGCAACGGAGCCACCTGCCTCAAATGCCCATTTCGCCTGCCATCCGCCAACGCGCTGAAGCCATGATCGCGGGCGAGCGCGAGGCATTCGCCACACGCCATCCGAAGTCGCAAGCTTTGGCGCTTGAAGCAGGCAAGCATTTTCCCGGCGGTGTGCCGCTCCATTGGATGCTTGATTGGGAAACCCCCTTTCCTCTGTTTGTCACGAAAGCCGAAGGCTCAACTGTGACCGACGCCGACGGTCACGTTTACGTTGATTTCTGTCTGGGTGACACAGGTGCGATGTTCGGTCATTCGCCTGTGCCTGTGGCGCGTGCCATTGCTGTGCAAGCCGCGCAAGGCATGACGACCATGCTTGCGTCCGACTTCACCGCGAGGGTCGGTGCGCTGCTCGCCGACCGGTTCGGGCTTCCGTTTTGGCAGGTAACAGCAACCGCGAGCGACGCCAACCGTGCCGTCGTGCGCTGGGCGCGCGCTTTGACGGGCCGTAAGAAAGTGCTGGTCTTCGACGGCTGCTATCACGGACAGGTCGAAGATGCCTTTGTGCGTCTCGAAGGCGATCATACTGTGATGAAATCGAGCCTGCTCGGGCAGGTGAGCGACATGACCGCGACGAGTGTTGCGGCCCCTTTCAATGATCTTGCAACTGTCGAAGCCTTGCTGGACAAGGGCGACATCGCACTCATTCTTACAGAGCCCGCGCTCACCAACACGGCGATGGTGCTGCCCCAGCCGGGTTTCATCGAAGGCCTGATGGAAGCGGCGCGCCGTCACGGCACGCTTGTCTGCATAGATGAGACGCATACGATCTCAACAGGCTACGGCGGCTTCACCCGTGCGCATGATCTCGATCCCGATTTCTTTGTGCTGGGCAAACCGGTCGCGGGTGGATTGCCTGCCGCCGTCTTTGGCTTCAGTGCGAAGGTCGAAGCCGACATGGCTCGTGTGCTCGCGACCAAAGTGCCGGGTTACTCAGGCATCGGCACCACCTTATCCGGCAACATGCTGACGCTCGCCGCCATGCGCGCCTGTCTCGAAGAAGTAATGACCCAAACAGCCTTCGATCATATGTCGGCGCTGGCAGCCTATCTCGCTGAGGAATTGCGCGAAGTTGTGGCCAGTCACGGCTTGGGCTGGACCATTTCGCAAATCGGCGCACGCGCCGAACTTGTATTTTCGGAAAAGCCGTTGCAAAACGGAGCAGAGGCGGCCGCAAGCATCGACCACACGGTCGAGCGCGCGCTGCATTTGTTTTTGCTCAACCGGCAAGTGCTGGTGACACCTTTTCATAATATGACACTGGTCGCACCGACCACGACCAAAGCGGATGTCGACAAGCTCGTCAGCACCTTTGCTGAGGCGATGACGCTGCTCTGCGGCAAGGGAGAAATGTAAATGGCGCGTGGACACGAAGATGAAGCAAAGGCGTTTCTCGCCGCGCATCCGGACATTGTGCAGATACAGACTTTCCTCACCGACCCCTCAGGCGTCGCGCGGGGGAAAATCCTGCGTCCCGAAGAATTGCTCACCGCCTATCGCGAAGGACGGCCCATTCCCTGCTCTATTCAGTCGCTTGATATTCTTGGAACGGACGTTCTCGAAACAGGCCTCGTCTGGGCAGAAGGCGACAGTGACCGGCCATGCTTTCCGGTCGCGGGCACGCTCACCCATGTGCCGTGGTATGATGTGCCCACCGCGCAGCTCATCCTTGAAAGCACCGAAGTCGATGGCTCGCCGACTTTGGGCGATCCGCGCCAAACGCTCGCGCGCGTGGTCGATGGCCTCGCGCAACGCGGTCTCACCGCCGTTGTCGCCATCGAGCTTGAATTCTATCTGATCGACCGCGCTTCCACCCAGAGCGGCAAGCTGAAGCCCCCAACCGCGCCCAATGGCTACACGCCCGCCTATCTGCAGGCCTGCCTGATGCAGGACCTCGAAGATTTTGCGCCCTTTATGAATGACGTATTCGCTGGTGCCAAAAAGATGGGACTGCCAGCGCGCACATTGATTTCGGAATATGCGCCGGGACAATTCGAGATCGTGCTCGAACACAAAGCCGATGCCATGCGCGCCGCCGATGATGCGATATTGTTCAAGCGTCTCGTCAAAGGCATGGCCGATAAGCATGGCTATGCCGCAACCTTCATGGCCAAACCCTATGCAGAACTTTCCGGTAGTGGCTTGCATGTGCATGTTTCATTGGCGGATGGCGCAAGCGACAATCTTTTTGCGGGCGAAGGCAATGACCTCACACCGCATCTGCGCTATGCGATCGGCGGTCTTGAGCAAACCATGGCCGAGAGCATGGCGATCTTTGCGCCCAACGCCAATTCCTTCCGCCGCTTCCGCAAAAACACCTATGCGCCGCTCGCACCGGCATGGGCGGTGGACAACCGCACCGTGCCGCTCCGTGTGACGGCGGGCAAACCGTCAACGCGGCATCTGGAACACCGCGTGTGCGGTGCGGACGCAAACCCTTATGTGGCGCTGGCGACTGTGCTTGCGGGCATTACCGAAGGGATCGACAAAAAGATCGAACCGGGTGCCGAAATCATCGGTGACGGCTATGAGCAGCGCGAGCCGAGCTTGCCGGTCAATTGGTGGAAGGCGCTTGAGGTCGCGCGCGGCTCCACTTTCCTGCCCGCCCATCTCGGCGAGAGGTTCACCAATATCTTCCTCACCATCAAGGAAGCCGAATGCGACCGTTTCTTTGCTGAGGTGCCGGACCTCGATTTCAGCTGGTATCTGCGCAATAGCTGAGGCGTTCCGCGCCACATCGCCCCGGCCTTGACCCCCTCAGAAACTTTTGACACTATTTGTGTCAATAGATGAGTTGCCGCAAACAGGCGACCATAGGGGAGGGGACGATGATGAGCTTCTGGCCTTGGGGCGTATCGCTTTTGGTCTATGTCGTATTTCTCAGCTGGTATGTGAACTGGCGAGGCCGCGTCACGGCGGACGAAGTGCCAAAGCTCATGGACGCAATTGCGCTGAACACGCCGGAGGCGGGTGATCGCAATGACATCGGTATTCTCAGAGCTTTCCTTGAGGCCGACGACGGCCGCGAATTTTTCATGCTCAATCTCGTGCGCATCGCGCCGGGAAAAGTCGCAGACCCCGTGACGGGTGAGATGCAGCCTGCGCGACGTGTCATGGAGGGCTATACGAAAATGTTCCTGCCCGCGCTCTTCAGGCGCGGCGGTCATCCCGCTGTTCTCGCGCGCAAGGTCGGCCCTTATTTCGATGCCTGGGGCGTTGAGCCTGATCCGGGTTGGACCATCATGGGATACATGCGCTATCGCTCGCGCCGCGATGTGGCAGTGCTGGTCGCGGATCCGCGTTTCGGTGGGGCGCATGATTTCAAATTCGCAGCCATGCCGCAGACATTATCCTTTCCAACGCAACCGCAATTGATGGCGCTTATAAGTCCGCGCCTCTGGGTGCCGCTGGTGCTGGCGCTTGCCGCTTCGCTTGTGCAGACCGCGCTGCTCATCGTCGCAGCGAACTAGGGAATTTCACCATGGGCGTTTTGCCGCCGAGCACCAATGCCTCTTACACAGGCGCGATAGCTTCCGCTTGGTTTCTGATACTGGTCGCGGTTCTCTCCATCGTCCCCGGCTTCATTCATTACTTTTTGCCCGACGGTGGCGCAGGCGTCATCGCCGGTCTTGACCTCAGCGAAGGGGCTGTGAGGATCATCGCGGTCTTCGCTTGGTACGGCGCTTTGCAAATCCCGTGGGGCATCGCTCAACTCATTGTTGGTTGGCGCTATCGCCCGCTGGTGCCATTGTTCATCGCATTGATGGTGTTGCAACAGGCCTTGAGTGCCTATAGCGGCTGGTTCGGCAAAGGCTCGCACGGCGACCATCACCCGCCGGAACATTACGGTAGCGCGCTCTTTGTTTTTCTCGGCATCCTCTTTTTGATCCTTTCATTGCGCCCGAGGAAGACCACATGACCTATCGTCTCTATGGCACACCGGGTTCGCTTTACACCGGCAAGGCGCGCTCCTATCTCATCAAGCAGGGTATCCCGTTTGAAAATCGTGCCGCAGGCGAGCCGCGTTTCCGCGACGAGTTGGTACCAAAACTCGGACGTTGGATCATTCCCGTGCTCGAAGCCGAGGACGGCGCATTAGTGCAGGACGGTTCCGACATCATCGCCCATTTTGATGCGCAAGGCGGAACGCGCTATCCCGCATACCCCGCGACACCGCTCCACGCGATCATCGGGCAAATCTTTGAACTCTTCGGCGGTGAGGGCCTGCTGCGCCCCGCCATGCACTACCGCTGGAATTTTGACGAGACGAACCGCGCCTTTCTCGCGCGCGATTTCCCAGCAGCTCTTGCCCCCACCGGTGCAGATGTCGCCACGCAAGCCGCGATCTTCGACATGGCGAGCAGCCGCATGCGCAAGGCCATGGGCAATTTCGGTGTAAGCCCGGAGACGGCGCCGACGGTCGAGGCGTCTTACGCGGAATTTCTCGCGCTCTTCGACGCGCACCTTGCCGCCTCGCCGTTCCTCCTCGGCGGCCGCCCGACCATCGGAGATTGGGGCCTCATTGCGCCGCTCTACGCCCATCTCGCGCGTGACCCGTACCCTGCGCAAATGATGAAGCAGACGGCTTTCCGCGTTTGGCGTTGGGCGGAGCGCATGAACGCGCCCGATCAGGACGCGGGCGAATATGGTGTCTCGCTCGAAGTACTCTTTGAGAGCGACGGCGTGCCGGACACTTTGAAAAATCTCCTGCGCTTTGTCGCCGAAGACTATCTGCCCGAAATCCACGCCTTTGTCGGTTTCACCAATCAATGGCTCACCGAGCATCCCGACATCGTGTCAGGCACAAACGGCCTGCCGCGCCCGCAGGATCGGGGGCTGGGAACGGTGGAATTCAACTGGCGCGGTCACATGATCCGTGTCGGCGTCATGCCTTACCGCTTGTTTTTGCTCCAGAAAATCCAAGGCTTGGCAGATGCCGTGGCGCCTGCCGCCCGCCGTGCCATCGACGGGCTTCTCGCCGAGACAGGCCTTTCAGAGCTGCTGACCCTCAGGGCCACGCGGCAGGTCGCTCGCCAGAACCACCTCGAAGTCTGGGTCTAGGCCTCGACTCGAGCCTCTAAAACTGTTAACAGTTTTCAAAATGAGCGTGTCCGTAAGGCGCTTGGGTTCTTGCAGGCGGGCGGCTGCACTCCGGATTGATCCATTGTTTCGCGCCTGTCTGGGATTGGTCAGGCTGGCGGAAGTTGGTCTTTTCAGGAAGAACAGATGAACTTTGACAACGGCAGTTCAGAATTCGAGACAACCCCGCATGTGATGCTGGGGGCGGTGCCGCCGCCCAATCTCACTCTGCTCACCATTCCGGAACAAATCGCAGCGCAACTCGCACGCGAAATTGTAGATGGCTTGTTTCAGGTCGACGAGAAACTGTCGGAAGAAAAACTCGCATCGCGTTTCGGCGTCAGCCGAGGACCGATCCGCGATGCAATCGCGCTGCTTGAACGCAACGCCTTTGTCCGCTCGAAGCCGCGCCTGAGCGCCCGCGTCAACGCCATCACCCATGACGACGCGCGGCAACTCTTTGAAGTGCGCGCGCGCCTGTTCGGATTGCAGGCGAGCTATGCCGCCCGACGCGCGACGCCACCCGATGTCGATCTGATGCGCGAGGCCGTTGCGGCGCTCGAGCGGCATCACAAGGAAAACCCATCAGACGTCGGCGGCTTCTTCACCTCAAGCACCCGCGTCTGGATCATTGTAGACCGCGTGGCACGCGCGCGGCGTATCTCGAGTGTGACGGCAAATGTGGCAGGCTCGGCCATCTGGCAGCTTGCCTTCCGCGACAGACTTCACACAGCAGTGAACACATTGCCGGGCCGGACATTTCTCGCCCATTGGAAAAAAATGATCGACGCCATTGCTGAGGGCGACGAACTGGGAGCGGATCAGGCGGCGCAAAATGTCGTCGGTACGACATGGCAGATGATCGAAAAAGCCTTTGCGGAAGGCAACACCAAAGCCCGCGCCTAGCATGTGCCCGCGATGCGTGTTCGCCGAAAGGCCAAAATAATGAAGTGCGACCTATGGGGAAGTTGAAATGAGAAAATACATGCACGGTCTGGCGGTTTCGCTCATGGCATTGAGTGCGCCTGCATTTGCGGCAGATAAAAATCCTTCTCACGTCTATTGGGGCGACCAACACGTTCACACCGGTTGGTCAGCGGACGCAGGCCTCGCCGGCACTTCGCTCGGGCCCGATGACGCGGTGCGCTTTGCCCGTGGCGAAGCGGTCAAGTCCACGACGGGGGATATCGCGCAGCTTCACCGTGCTCTCGACTGGATTGCACTCACCGATCACTCCGACGGCATGGGAACCATCAATAATATCCGCGAGGGTCATCCCGAAATGATGGCCGATCCGACAGTGAAGCGTTGGCACGATTTGATGGCCGAAGGTCCCGAAGGCGGCATGACGGCCGCCCGCGAAGCGATCAATGCACAGGCGACGAAGACGCTGCCGAAAGAAATCATGAATCCCAAATGGATGATTTCCGCCTGGCAGAAAACTGTCGATGTGATGGAGAAATATAACGAACCGGGCAAGTTCACTGCCCTTATCGGCTATGAATGGACGTCGAACGGCGAGGTCGGACAGAACCTTCACCGCAACGTGATTTTCCGTGACGGTGCTGACAAGACCCGCGCGACGCCGCCGCTCACCACTTTCGTATCAGCGCTCGACGGACATGCGGGCACCGATCCCGAAAGCCTTTGGACATGGCTTGCCAAATGGGAAGAGAAGTCCGGTGGCAAGGTGTTGGCGATCCCGCATAACGGAAATCTCTCGAATGGCTGGATGTTCGCCGAGAACAAATATGACGGGTCACCGCTGACGGCGGATTGGGCGGCGACGCGGGCACGCTGGGAACCGGTTGTCGAAATTTTCCAGTACAAAGGATCAAGCGAAGCGCATCCCGCTCTCTCGCCGAGCGATGAATTCGCTGGTTACGAACTTTGGGATTCTGGCGACCTCAACGGCAATGCCAAGAAACCCGAAGATCTGAAAACGGAATATGCCCGCGAAGCGCTGAAGCGCGGCATGGTCCTCGAAGAAAAATTCGGCGCGAACCCGTTCAAGTTTGGCATGGTCTCGGGCTCGGACACGCATACGGGGCTTGCGACCGGCGGTGAAGAAAATAATTTTTGGGGTAAGTTTATCTCCACGCAGCCTCAAAAGGGTCGCTGGGACATCACCTTCAAGAAAGAAGAAAAATACCTCCGCAAAAACTGGACCTTCGCGGCACAAGGCCTGACGGGTGTCTGGGCGCGCGAAAACACGCGTGGCGAAATATGGGACAGCCTGAAGCGTAAAGAAGTTTACGCGTCGACCGGTCCGCGCATCTCGCTGCGTTTCTTCGCAGGCTATGATTTCGACAAGGCTGATACCACAGGTGACGTGGCGACCATCGGCTATGCCAAGGGCGTGCCGATGGGTGGTGATCTTGCCAAAGCACCCGTAGGCAAAGTGCCGACCTTCCTCATTGCGGCCCTGAAAGATCCCGAGGGTGCGAATCTCGACCGCGTGCAGGTGGTTAAAGGTTGGGTCGATGCCAAAGGCGAAACGCATGAGAAAATTTTCGATGTGATGTGGTCGGGCGACCGCAAGCCCGATGCGTCGGGCAAACTGCCGCCGGTCGGCAACACGGTTGATGTGAAAACCGCGCGCTACACCAACGCCATCGGCGCGGGCCAATTCGTCGGCATCTTCACGGACCCTGATTTCGATGCCACGCAGAAAGCTTTCTATTACGCGCGCGTCATCGAAATCCCGACACCACGCTGGACCGATTACGACGTGGCAAATTATAAAGACAATATTCCGAACCCGATTCCGCTTGTCATTCAGGAGCGCGCCGTGTCTTCGCCTGTCTGGTACACGCCGGAAGCGAAGTCATGAACGAAGCGGAACAAGTAAAAGCGGGGGCGTCCGCATCCCCGCTCTTGACGTTTCTGAGCAAGGCAATACGCGAGCCGCTGGTACATTTTCTTGTGCTGGGCGGGCTGCTCTTTGCCGCCTACGGGATCATCAACCGTGATGCGCCGCCGCCCGCGAGCACGGTCCTCATCGACAATGGTGTCGTCGCCGACATATTGCAGCGTTACGAGGCAGTGTGGAAACGTCCGCCGACGCCACAGGAAATGCGTGGCCTCATCAATTCCTATATCCGCGATGAAGTGCTCTACCGTGAAGGTGTCGCCATCGGTCTCGATCAGGATGATCCGGTCGTCCGCCGTCGCATTCGGCAGAAAATGGATGTGATGGCCGAAGAAGCAGGCCGCGCCGACGCGCCGGACGATGCTGCCATGCAAGCCTATTTGGACAATAACGCCGCGCGCTATATGGCGCCGCCCGTTGTGAGTTTTGAACAGGTGATGTTCGATCCGGATCGTCGCGGCGAGGCGACACAGACAGACGTTACCGAAGCGCTTGCCGCCCTTCAGGCCGGTGCCGATCAGGCGGCATATGGCGATGCCGGCCTGTTGCCGCGTGAACAGTCGCAGGCGAATCTGGAGCGTGTGGCGCGTGATTTCGGCGAGGCTTTTGCGAGTGCGCTGGAAAGTCTCCCCATCGGCACATGGCAAGGCCCTGTCCTGTCAGGCTATGGGATACATCTCGTGCGTCTGTCAGCACGTATCGACGGGCGCAAGCCGATGCTTGATGAGGCCCGTCAGGCTGTAAGCCGTGACATGGAAAACGACCGGCGCATCGCCACGGCCAAAGCCTATTACGAGACGGTTCTGAAGAACTACGAGATCAGGGTCGAGGCTAATATTCCCGCCGCCGCCAATCCCCAAGCTGCACAGTGAAGAGCTGCACCGTGATGAGCCGCACCGTGATCCGGTTTCTGTTGAGCTTATGTCTGTTGCTACTTGCGGGCACCGTGTCCGCGCGCGCCGACCAGTTCAATCCCGCCTATCTCAATCTGCAGCAATTGAGCGCCGACACTTACGCGGTGCTGTGGAAAGTGCCCGCCCTCGACGAGCAGACCAATTTGAAAGTCCTGCCGGTCCTGCCGCCGCAGGCGCAGGACCTGACACCGCGCAGTTCAAGCTATGCGTCGGGCGCGAGCGTGCAACGTTGGCAGATCAAAGTGCCGGGCGGGCTTGAGGGCAAGGAAATCGCTTTCAGCAATCTGTCGCGCACCAGCATCGACGTGCTGCTCCGCTACGAGCGCCTCGACGGCACTGAACAGGTCGTGCGCCTTCTGCCGATCCGGCCAAGCGTGATGATCGTGCCGAGCCCCGGTCCGCTGGAAGTCGCGCGCGCTTACACAATTATTGGCATCGAACATATTCTTCAGGGCGTCGATCATCTTCTCTTCGTCCTGTCGCTTGTCATCATTGTCACCGGCACACGACGTTTGCTCGCAACTGTCACAGCCTTCACGCTCGCCCATTCGATCACGCTGGCGCTGGCTACCCTTGGTGTCATCCATGTGCCTTCGCCACCTGTCGAGGCGACCATCGCTCTGTCGATTGTCTTCGTGGCGAGCGAAATCCTGCGTATGCAGCGTGGTCAGGTGGGGCTTGCCGCCAGCAAACCATGGCTCGTCGCTTTTGCCTTCGGCTTGTTGCACGGGCTCGGTTTTGCGGGTGCCCTCTCCGAAGTCGGCCTGCCGCAAAATGCAATCCCTCTGGCGCTTCTCTTCTTCAACGTCGGCGTCGAAATCGGCCAGATCATTTTTATTGCCGCGGTCTTGAGCGTGATCTTCGTCACGCAACGCCTGTTCGCGGGCCGCATCAATGCCGTCTTCGCCACGCGTTTTGCGGCCTATGCCATCGGCATCACGGCCAGCTATTGGGTGATCGAACGCATCGCGTCATTTTAAAATTGCATAGGGCGATCAGCCGCGAAACGTGAAAGCGTCAATTGACGATTGTTTCATCTCGATGCTGAAACCCGGCGCCACCGGCGCGACGTAGTGGCCATTGCTGACAATGCAGGGCGAAATAAAATGTTCGTGCAAGTGATCGACATATTCACAAACCCGCCCCTCCATTTCGCCTGAGATGACTAGATAATCGATCATCGACAGGTGCTGGGAATATTCGCAAAGCCCGACGCCCCCGGCATGCGGGCAGACGAGCTTGTTGAATTTCGCCGCCATCAGCATGGTGGCAAGGTTCTCGTTTAGCCCGCCGACGCGCACAGCGTCAATTTGCACAATGTCGAGGGCATCGGCCTGCATAAATTGTTTGAACATGATCCGGTTCTGACACATCTCGCCGGTGGCAACTTTAATCGGCGCAATCGCGGCGCGGATTTCAGCGTGACCTAGAATATCATCAGGCGATGTCGGCTCCTCAATGAACCACGGGTCAAATACAGCAAGCTCTTTCATGGCCGCAATCGCCTCGCTCACCTCCCAAACCTGATTGGCATCAAACATCAACCGGCAATCCGCGCCGATCACCCCGCGCAATATCGCAGCGCGGCGTTTGTCGTCGTCAATGCTCTGGCCGACTTTGAGTTTGAAATGGCGAAAGCCCGCGTCATGCGCGGCACGTGCGGCCTTGGCGATTAGCGCGTCATCATAGCCGAGCCAGCCTGCGGACGTCGTATAGGCCGGATAGCCCTCACGCTTCAGCGTTGCGATGCGGGCCTGCTTGCCGTCTGCGGCGCGCTCGAGAATGTTGAGCGCCTCGCCGTGCGTGATTGCATTGGTGAGATAGCGGAAATCGACGCAAGCCAAAATCTCCGCAGGTGTCATATCGGCAACCAATTGCCACAAGGGTTTGGCTTCCGCTTTCGCCCAGAGGTCCCAGACTGCATTGACGACAGCACCGGTGGCCAGATGCACCACGCCTTTGTCAGGCCCGAGCCAGCGCATCTGGCTATCACCGGTCATCGCCCGCCAGAAGCCCGCCATGTCGCCCGTGATGTCGGCAAGCCTTTGCCCGACAAGCCTGCCCGCAAGCATTTCAGCAGCCTTCACACAGAGATCATTGCCGCGGCCGATGGTGAAGGTAAGCCCGTGTCCGGCAAGATCCGTGCGGTTTGTCTCAAGCACGATATAGGCCGCCGAATAATCGGGGTCCTTGTTCATCGCATCCGAACCGTGCCGCCCGCCCGATGTCGGAAAGCGCACATCGTGGCTCCGCCAACCTGTGATCTTGATATTATCCATCAGGTGAAGCCCTTTCGCGGGGCGGGTGAGCCCGGCGCGTGATCGGTGTGGTCAAATGCCGTAGCTTGAGGTTCAATGGTGGAAATTTCGGGGCCCGGCCTGTCGGCATTCAAACAGAAAGATGAGACACGTGTTTCATATGAGAATATCCATATCATTTGTGAAACGTAGACGTCAATTTGCCCATGAGCCCCAATCCGGGCACCTCGTATGAAAAAATCCCCGGTTCGCCCCACGGTCAAATCCGCGTCCACGATCAAGCCGCGCGCCAAACCCGTCGTTAAGACCGCCCAACGCACCAAGGCCAAGGCGGGCAGGGGCGAGACAAATGGTGAGGCGTTGCGCTATTCGGCCCCCGCGCTCGAAAAGGGTCTCGACATCATGGAATTCCTGTCGGAACGCGCCAAAGCCTATTCGCTGGCGCAACTCGGCGAGGAGATGGGTCGCACCAAGGGCGAGATTTTCCGCATGCTCGTCGTGCTCGAATCGCGCGGCTACGTCGAGCGCGCCGCCGACAGTGACGATTATCAGGTGACGGACAAATTGCTGCGCATCGGCCTGCGCCGTCCGCAATACAGGGCGCTGACCGAGGTCGCGCGCCCCTTCATGGACCGCTTTGCGCTCGACACGCGCTATCCCTGCCATCTGGCCATCGCGTCGGACGAGCAGATTGTCGTGATCGCGCGGGCGGAGTCCCCCGATCTTGTCGGCGTCACTGTGCGCGTCGGCTATCGCCAGCCTCTCCTTGAAACGGGATCGGGCCGGATAATTCTCGCCTATATGGAAGGCATCCAGCGCCGTCATGTGCTGGCCATGCTCACCCGCAGCAACCCAAGGCTCGACTTGAAAAAACTCGAGCAGGATAGTGTTGCCATCCGCGAGCGCGGATATTTGCTGGAGCCGAGCCGCATCATGGAAGGTGTGTATGACATTTCCTGTCCGGTACGTGGCGAAGGCAACGAGGCGATTGTCGCAGCATTGACCACGCCCTTTGTGCGGCTGGTGACAAACCGCATCACCAAGGAGCAGGTGGCAGAGCGATTGGGTGAAGCGGCGATGGCCATATCAGCGCGGCTTTCCGCTCTGTAAGCAGTGACGCTTTTGGTGCGGCCCCGCGTTCAATTGAAATTTACTTATAAAATGACATCCTCTATATAAAACATAGGGGGATGATATGACGTTTGGTGCGACAGGCTTGCTGGGCGAGATGCTGCCGGCTTTTGGCTTCGGCGCGGCGCCTTTGGGCAATCTCTATCGCGCGCTGTCGGAAGCAGAGGCTGCACAATTGCTCGTGACGGCCTGGGACTCAGGCATCCGTTATTTCGATACCGCTCCGCTTTATGGCTTCGGCCTCAGCGAGCGCCGCCTCGGGGCATTCCTCCAAACCCGTCCGCGCAAAGATTATGTTCTGTCAACCAAGGTCGGACGGCGGCTCAAGCCCAATGCGGGTGACCACCCCCAGCGCGCCTTCTTCATCGACGCTGACCCTTATGAGCCGCATTTCGACTATTCCTATGACGGTATCATGCGCGCATTCGAAGAAAGCCTCACGCGCCTCGGCACAGACCGCATCGACATATTGCTGATGCATGACATCGGTGAGGCGACGCATGGCGAGGATCACACCGCGCATTTCAAAATCGCCATGGACGGCGGCTACAAGGCGATGGACGAATTGCGCCGCTCAGGTGACGTCTCGGCCATTGGCCTGGGTGTCAATGAATGGGAGGTCTGTGCCGAGGCGGTGGCGTGTCACCCGTGGGACTGCATGCTGCTTGCGGGTCGCTACACATTGCTCGAACAGGGTGCCACCGACTTTCTGGACCTTTGCGCTGACACGGATATCGCGGTCATCGCAGCGGGCGTCTTCAATTCGGGCATTCTCGCAACAGGTGCCGGTGCGCACGCGCATTTCAATTATGCAGCCGCCCCCGCCCATGTGACCGCCCGGGTCAGATCACTGAGCGAGATATGCGAGCGACATAAAACACCGCTCGGGGCCGTGGCCCTGCAATTCACCGCCGCTCATCCCGCCGTGCGCAGCATCATCGCAGGCGTGGGCTCGATCGCCGAATTTGCCGAAACGCGGCGTTGGGCGGAAACCCCTGTGCCGCGGGCACTCTGGGCAGATCTTGTGAGTGCAGGCTTGTTGCGAGCCGACGTGCCGCTGCCTGCCGTGTCCGGAGGCGTTGTCTCTTGATCATCGACGCGCACCAGCATTTCTGGCAACTCGCCAATCCCTTCTGTATATGGCCGACGGCGGCGGAAGCGGCAATCCATCGGGATTTCATGCCCGATGATTTTGCACCCCTTGCCAACACACACGCGGTGTCAGGCACTGTGCTGGTGCAGGCGGCCCCCGACATGGCTGAAACGAATTTCATGCTCTCCATTGCAGACCGTTCACCCCTTGTGCGCGGAGTTGTCGGCTGGGTCGATATGGAGGCGCGATCCGCGCCGCTCGATGTGCGCCATTTCGCAACCCATCCGCGCTTCAGGGGTATCCGCCCCATGCTGCAGTCGATCGCCGATCCGCTCTGGATGCTCAATGCGCATTTCGACGATGTCTATCGGGAACTCATCGCCCTGGACCTCAGTTTTGATGCGCTGGTCATGCCTGCGCATCTGGAGGCGCTTTGCGTACTAGCCGCGCGCTATCCGGCCCTTCGCATCATCATCAACCATGGCGCAAAACCACAGATCGCCAAAGGTATGAAGGACCCCGAAGGCTTTGCCGGTTGGGCACCCGCGATGGAGCGTTTCGCAAGCTTCAAAAATGTCAGCTGCAAACTATCGGGTCTCCTGACGGAAGCCGGACCAGATGCCTCGAGCCGTGACTTGCGTCCCTATCTCGATCACATGTTCAATGTCTTCGGACCGGACCGGCTGATGTGGGGCAGCGACTGGCCGGTCGTGAACCTTGCAGGCGACTATGAGCGCTGGATCGACATTTGCGCTGCTTGGTTGAGCGATCACTCGACGGACACCCGCCGCCTGATCTGGGGCGAAACCGCCGCCCGCCTGTACCGACTGACCAAGGTCTGAAGAGGACGCATAAGATGGCACGCATAGAGCAGGCCGAAATATTCGTGGTGCCCTTGGTGCCCAAGGTTAAACGTGTCGATGCCATTCAGAGCTTTGTCTGTCAGGAAACCATTCTTCTTCGCCTTCATGACGCCGACGGTGCGACCGGTTCAGGCTACAGCTATACAATCGGTACCGGCGGTTCGTCTGTCGTGGCGCTCCTTGTCGATCATTTGCTGCCGCGCCTCATCGGTTGCGATGCCGCCGGGATCGAAGCGATCTGGCGCGACCTGCATTTTCACACCCATGCCACCGGCGTCGGCGCAATTACGTCGCTCGCGCTTGCCGCCATCGACACGGCCTTGTGGGATCTGCGGGCGCGCCGTGCTGCGCTGCCGCTCCACAAAATCGCAGGCGGTGCCAAATCAAGCGTGCCGGTTTACACAACCGAAGGCGGCTGGTTGCACTTGCCGCAGGAAGCGCTCGTCGATGATGCTCACCGCGCCAAAGCCGACGGATTTCACGGCGTCAAAATCAAAATCGGTAAAGCTCATGTCAGCGAAGATGTGGCGCGCGTCGGAGCCTTGCGCCGTGCGGTCGGCACCGATTTCGAATTGATGGTTGATTGCAATCAGGCCTTCTCGGTGGGCGACGCTATCCGCCGCGCCCATGCGCTTGACGCGTTTGACCTCGGCTGGATCGAAGAGCCCTTGCCCGCCGACGATCTCGGCGGTCACATCCGCTTGGCGCAATCGACCACCATTCCAATCGCTGTCGGTGAATCGATTTACAGCATCGGGCATTTTCGTGAATACTTGCAGCAGCGGGCCTGCGCCATTGTGCAGGTTGATTGCGCCCGCATCGGCGGCATCACGCCCTGGCTCAAAGTGGCGCATATGGCCGAAGCCTTTAACATCGATGTCGCTCCGCATTTTCTGATGGAGCTGCATGTATCACTCGCTTGCGCCGTGCCTAATGGGCGCTGGGTTGAATATATCCCGCAGCTCGATGACATCACGACCTCGCGCCTCACCATCAAGAATGGTCATGCAGAAGCTCCGCAAACACCGGGTCTGGGCATTGATTGGGATTGGCAAGCCATTGCGCGCTTGAGTGTCATCACGCAATCTGTGCGCAAAGCGGCATAAGTCATGTGGTTTATGAAGAGGAGGCGGTGATGGCGTCAAACACTCAGCGCATGGGTCATGTGATTGCGGTCCGGCCCGAAAAAATTCAGGAATACAAAAAACTTCACGCCGCCGCTTGGCCCGACGTGCTCGCGATGATCAAAGCCTGCCATATCAACAATTATTCGATCTATCTGCGCGAGCCGGAAAATCTTCTGTTCAGCCATTGGGAATATACAGGCGATGATTTCGCCGGTGACATGGCGCGCATGGCGGACCACGAGCCGACGCGTCAATGGTGGGCGCTCACCGATCCCTGCCAACAGCCCTTGGCGAGTGCGCCGAAGGACGAAAAATGGTCCCCCTTGGAGGAAGTCTTCTATGCCGAGTGACGAAGTGAATAGCACCGGGCGTCTCGCGGGCAAACGCGTGCTGGTGACAGCGGCGGGGCAGGGCATCGGCCGCGCCGCTGCCAATGCTATGGCGCGCGAAGGCGCTCATGTCATCGCAACCGATATCAATGCGGATGTATTGAAAGATTTTTCAGGCGGCGAGACCCATCGTCTCGACGTGACAGATGCGACAGCAATTTCCGCCTTCGCGGCCAAGGTCGGCACCATCGACGTACTCTTCAATTGCGCAGGCTTTGTCCACAACGGCACAATCCTCGATTGCGATGAAGAGGCGTGGGATTTTTCCATGTCGCTCAATGCCAAAGGGGCCTATCGCATGGCGCGTGCTTTTCTGCCCGCGATGATCGCGGCGGGCAGCGGCAATATCATCAATATGTCCTCGGTCGCATCCTCCGTCATCGGCGTGCCGAACCGTTTTGTTTATGGCGTGAGCAAAGCCGCTGTGATCGGCATCACGCGCTCCATCGCGGCTGACTTCGTGACGCAGGGCATTCGCTGCAATGCCATTTGTCCGGGCACGGTCGAAACACCTTCACTCGACGAGCGCATGCGCGCGCAAGGCAATTATGATGAGGCGCGTGCTGCCTTCTTGGCCCGCCAGCCCATGGGCCGCATCGGCAGGCCGGAAGAAATCGCCGAGCTTGTCGTCTATCTCGCCAGCGACGCGGCAGGCTTTATGACCGGCAGCATCATCAACATCGACGGCGGCTGGAGCAATGTCTGACCGCCCGTATTGAACCCATTGTCTCTTGTCGCGCTTGCGGAAGTGCCTGATATTCATGCGCCACGGGTCGAACGCAAATGAAAAATTGGTCGGCATGTTTCAGACAATCGTGCAGCATTGGCGGCTCAGCGTTCTCCCCTGCGGCATTCTGCTGGGATTGGCCGCTTGCGCAGGTCTCCCTGATCCTGCCGCCCGCCGCGATCTCGCGCAATCAGCGGCGCCTGCGGGCTTTCATCCGCGCACCATCTCCACCAATGAATTTGATCTTTTCGCGCTGCTGCCATCAGGCTTTGCCGCCGGGCCGGACGGCACGCTCACTGTTTTCATTGAAGGCGACGGCTATAGCTATGTGAGCAAAACCCAACCGTCATCTGATCCGACGCCGGTCAGGCAAACTGTCATTTCTCTTCTGCCAGCAGACGGTCGTCACGATGTCGCCTATCTCGCGCGACCCTGCCAGTTTGCGGGGCCCGCCCCCCGCCATTGCGACCGGACGCTCTGGACCGGCGCGCGCTACTCCGAAAGGGTGATTGACTCGATGGGCCAGGCCCTGTCGCTATTGGTGGCAGAAGCTCATGCGACACACGTTAAACTGATCGGCTATTCCGGCGGCGGCGTCATAGCGGCACTGCTGGTAGCGCGGCGGAACGATGTGGTGGCACTGGTCACCATCGCCGCTCCGCTCGATGTGGCGGCTTTCGCCACCCACCACCATGTGCCGCCCCTGCAAGGGTCGCTCAACCCGCGTGACGAAGCCGCGAGGCTTGGTTCTGTCGCACAAATACATTACGCCGGTGGCAGGGACAAAACCGTGCCGCCGGTCATACTGGATAGTTATATGAATGCGCTTGCCGACAAAAATTGCGCCCGCCTGATTGTGGAGGATGAGGCGGCCCACGGCACGGGCTGGGAGGCGCTTCTGCCCGCGCTCTATGATCCTGTGCCGCAATGCGCCGTGGCGCGGCCATGACGAAACCTGCCGCCCCGACGCTTCGCATCGCGCTCATCGACGATCATCATATGTTTCTCGATGGATTGCGCGAGGTCATCCGCTCGCTCGACGAACGCTATGACTGCACATGCTTTGCCTCACCGCGCGAGGCCGTGCGTCGCATCGAGGCGGACAATAATTTCGATCTGATCTTCTGCGATCTGGTGATGGAGGAAATGAACGGTGTCGCTTTTTTGCAGGCGCTCAAGGCGCGCCATGTACGCACGCCCGTTCTCATTCTCTCCGGCATCGACACCATGCCGCCCGTTGAAACCGTGCTCAATCTCGGTGCGCGCGGCTTTGTGAGCAAATCGGCCCCCTCTCTTGTGCTGCGCAAGGCCATCGACACGGTGCTTGAGGGCGAAATATTTCTGTCCGATGAAATGTGGAGCATCATCGACACACGTCCGCGTGCGCCTGCGCAAGGCGTGAGCGAGCCGTCAGCACCTGCCATCAGCGATCATCTCATCGGCCCGCGTCAGCTCGAAGTGTTGGAACTCATTGCCGAAGGCTATTCCAACAAGCGCATATCGGATGTTCTCAACATCAGTGAGAACACAGTCAAAACCCATATTCAGTTTATTTTCCGCCAGCTCGGCGTCTCGCGGCGGACCGCCTGCGTCAGCAAGGCCCGCAGTCTCGGTCTTATCAACTAGCCGCAGGTTCGTTCGCGGCCAGCGCAATGCGCCGAAGCAACCGGTGCAGATATTCCGGCTCAACAGGTTTGTGAATGACTGACAGATTGGCGGTGGTGAGCGCGACACCGTCTGTGCCGATATCGCCGGTCATGATGATCGCTGGCACCGTGTCGTTGATTTCATCGCGCACTTTTTCGATCACCTGCAATCCGGTTTCTCCTTCACCTAGCCGTTGATCGACGAGGAGAACTTGAGGCCGCATGTCGATCTGATCGAGAATGTCGAGCACGTCGCGGCCGGAGCGAGCGGAAAACACCTGACACCCCCAGCTTGTCAGCACCGTTGTCATGCCTGCGCGGATTGCGTCTTCATTATCAACAAGCAGAATGCACAGCGCGCCGATCCGCCCCGCGTCATCCGCTTTGGCATTGTCGATCAGTTCAATCCCGCCCGCGACAGGTTCGGTGATCGCTTCCAGCGTCAGCGCAACCCTCGTGCCGCGCCCTGGTTCGGAGGAAAACTCGAACGGCAGATCGAGGAGCCGCAGCAGACGTCGCACAATTGATAGGCCCAGCCCCAGACCCTTTTCGCGGTCACGTTCAGGATTGCCAAGCTGCACATATTCATTGAACACGACATTGAGCTTGTCCGGCGCGATGCCGCAGCCCGTGTCTTCTACCGCCAGCACAATCTTGTCGCCCTCCAGCGTCACGAGAATGCGGACGAGGCCCCCGGCGTCGGTGAATTTCACAGCATTAGAGACAAGATTGCGCAAAATACGCGTCAGCAACAGCGCGTCGCTGCGTGCCAATGCGGGCGTCATCTCAACTTCAACGCCGATACCGCGTTCGGCGGCGGCCGCCGCAAATTCATCGCCGATGCGCCGCGCCAGAGCGCCGACATCAAGCGGGCGCATTTCCGGCACGATGACGCCCGCATCAAGCCGCGACACGTCGATCAGCCCGTCAAGCAAGTTGCCCAACCCCCGCCAGCTTGTTTCGATTTTTGACAAGAGCGCCAGTTGCTCGCCGTCCTTCAGTCTCTCTCGTAATGCTGCAAGGTAAAAACCCTGCGCATGCAGGGGCTGTGCGAGGTCATGGCTGGTGGCGGCGAGAAAGCGTGTCTTTTCTTCATTGGCAAGCTGCAGGGCGTTGCGTTGCACGCGCAATTGTTCGATCAGCAGTTTGTTCTGTCCGATGGCCAGCATATCGCGCGTGCCGATCTCGACACGTGCACTGGCCGACATAAAAAAAGCATAAGCGAGAAAAATACCGGCGCCCACGCCGCTGAAAGGCCAGGGCGCCATGACAAGGAGCCAGGTCGCATAAGGCAACATGGCGCAGGTCGCGAGCCCGACATAGGAGCGACGATAAGCCGATTGGGGAGAGATGCCGCCGAGCGTGATGCTGAGCACAACAACACCCGTCGAGAATATGCTGATCTCGGAAGTGAGGTCGGTGAGGGCGATGGAGCCAAGCCCCCAGACCGCACCGGTGATGCAGGAGATTGCGGTGTGCCAGTTGAGAAAGCGTCGGACATTTTCAAATGTGATGCCGCTGTCTCGATAGAGACGCGGCAACAGGAGTGTCAGCCCGATGGCCCCGACAGCGGTCGCAAACCAAGCGGCGACATGGGCAACAGGCGCGGAGAAAGTCAGCGTGACGCTATAGACCGAAAGCAGAGCGAAAACCGATATCGCCGATCCACGCGTCCGCTCGACGAGCAGACGGGCCTGCGCGATCTCAAGTGCTTCAGGATCAAGCCGAAGCGAACGCATGTCGTCCGATGGTTCCAATGCGCCCGCCGCCCTTCATCCTCAATGACGAAGTAACCATGCCAGAGTGGGCCGCACCGGACAATCACCGCGTCGCCAGTGTGGCTTTGCGCTCATTAATGCCACGCCATAGTGCAAATGCGTCATGCCGCATCGGGCGCTGCTTTCTACCCTCTGAGTCTCAATAGTGTGGGCCTCCTCCGGTTGTGGAGCGGGCCCGAGGTGTTTGATTTGAGGCGGGGCATGAATAAGAGTTTGAGCGGGTTTGGTGCGGGGCTTCTGGCTCTTGGTTTTGTCATGTCCATGTCTGCCATCGTGGCGCGGGCGGGAACACTCGAAGACGCGACGCAGCGTCTCAATGCGCATGATGCGCAAGGTGCTTATGCGCTGCTGAAGCCGGAAGAGCGTACCCGCGCCGGTCAACCCGATTTTGATTATGTCTTGGGTCTTGCCGCCGTTGATTCCGGTCGCGGCGGCGAAGCCGTGACCGCCTTTGAGCGCGTCCTTGCTGTCGAGCCCGATCACATGCAGGCGCGCGCCGAGCTTGGCCGTGCTTATCTCGCCATCAACGAGCCGGAGGCCGCCAGACGCGAAATGGCAACCGTCGAAAGCCAGAGCGACATTCCGCCCGAAGTGCGCGAAACGCTGAACCGTTATGTGCGTGCACTCGACACAGGTCTTTCGGGTGGCGGCACCAATATACAGAGCAATGTCACGCTCAAGGCGGGCTACGATAGCAACGTCAATAATTCAACGAGCGACAGCCGCATCCTCATTCCCGCATTTGCTGGCCTCGGTTTTGCCACGCTGGGCGGCGGCGCCACCGCGCAGGAAGATATGTTCGGCGAAGTCTCGGGCGTCACGACGCTGACGCATGGCCTGTCGATTGATCGCAAATTCATCGCGGAATTGTCGGCAAGCTATCGCGGCAATGCCAATGAAGAACAATTCAATCAGGCTAATGCCGGTCTCAACATCGGTCTGTCGCAGAACACACCGGACTGGGGCACATTCACGGTTCTCGCACAGGTCCAAAGCTTCTGGGTCGATGACAAGCCCTATCGCTACACATTGGGTGCGCTGGGCCAATGGACGCTGACCACAAAAGCGAAAACGGACTACGGCGTTTATCTTCAATACGCGCACCAGACCTTCCCCTCGTCCAGCATCCAGAACACCGATCGTTTCACGCTGGGTGCCACCATCGGCCAGTATTTCGGTGGCGCTATGCAACCCTATGTCTTCGCGGGTCTCTACGCCGGTGTGGAAGAAGCCTCGCATAGCACAGCCAAAAACTTGTCTTATGAATTTGCCGGTGCCCGCGTCGGCACCGAAGTCAAAGTGCTGAGCGATCTCTCGGCCTATGCGACGGCAGCCATTGAAACCGACAATTACAAGGCGATTGAGCCGCTGTTCCTCAAATCGCGTTCAACGGTGCGCACTGACCTGGCAGCGGGCCTGCGCTATGCGCTGAGCCAGAGCGTCAAAATCAATCCGGAAATTTCCTACACCCATGCCGATAGCAATATTCCGATCAACGCCTACGACCGCGTTGTCGGCTCCGTTGCGCTCAGCATTGACTTTTAACCGCCCGTCCCCCGCGAGGAAGCACCCATGAAAAACATCATCAAAAATCGCGCGGGCCTTGTCACGGCCCTGACGGTCCTCTCATCATTTGCACTCGCCGTCACGCCGGCTGCCGCCGTGCCGGTTCTGTTCGGTGCCAACAATATTTCGGTTGAAGGTGGCGGCGACACATCAGACCTCGCCGCCGGTGCGCTTGTCACCGTCACCGGCGCGCTGTTGCAATTGCAACTCGCCGACGGCAGCACGGTGACGGTCCCCAAAGGATCGTCTTTCCGCATCACAGGTGAGGGCGACGCGCTCGCCATCGAAATCGTGTCGGGCAGCCTGCGCGTCGATAGCAAGGGCACACCGATCACGGTGACACATAACGGTTCGTCGATCACGACAACGGGTGGTGGCTTTTCGGCCTTTGCTTCGGCATCGGGTGGTCTTGATGGCCGCGTCAACGGCGGAACGGCAACGGTGAGCTCCGGCGGTGAAGAACAGGAGTTTGCCAAGGGCGAGGGTTATCTTGCCTCGTCCGGCGGTGTGGCAGGTACATTTACGCCGCCGGTGGCAGGCGCTCCGCAATACGCCTCGAATCAGACGCAATACTCGTCCGCCGATCAGCGTGGTCCCGATGGCAATGCGCAAGTGGCAGATGATGCGCTTGGAAATGGCGGCGGTGGCTACGGCGGTACGCCGCCCGTCACCGGTGTCATCGTACCTGTCACCGGAACAGAATATGCCGATCGCATCATTCTTTATGCCGCTGATGCGGTCGGCATCGACCAGCGCTCCGATGTCACGGTCACAATCGGTGATGATGGTGAGCTGAACCGCTACACGGTCGGCGACGGCGCCAACGAAGATCTCGAGCGCAACTCCAACGACAGTCTTGAACGCGGCAATGCCAATGGCGAGGTATTCATCGAGCGCTGGGCTGGTGGCGAGACCCATGGCAATTATTATAACGACTACAACGGCCCCACGACTGCCGAACTCGGGCGCACATCTTATCAGGGTTATCATCTGGCCTATGGCGAACCCGGCACCAATACGCCGACGACAGGTTACGCGAGCTACACGCTTGCGGCCGCCACCAATCCGACTTTTGACAAAGGTCAGACGGCACCAGGCACTTTCACCGGCACACTCGGGCTCACTTTTGGCCCGTTGTTTAAGGTTGGTGTCGAATTTGCGGTCGCCATGCCCGGCGACAAAACCTATCTCATCACGACGGCGGGCGGCGCGGCGGCACCATCGGCCACCATCAACTATCCTGCCGAGGGCCGCTTTGCTGTGCCGAACATTGCCGTGGCACAGGGCGGCATCGCATGCCCCACATCCAATTGCACCGCGGTTGTCTATGGCCTGATCGGCGGTGACGCGGCGTCCTCGGTCGGCATCGCCTATCAGATCATTGACTTTTCTTCCCCTCCCGATGCAACAGGTCGTTCCACGCGCCTGTCTGGCGCGGCAGCCTTTACACAAGGCTCATATGATGCGGGTGGCGGTGGTGGCGGCGGCGGTGATCAGGCTGCCGTCGAGAGCGGTACCCTTGATGCACCGTTCCGCACACCCGCGAGCGGCACCTATTTTGGCAACGCGCTTTTTGCGCCCATCCTGACGGGTCAGCGCGAAGCCACCATCACCCATGATCTCGTCTTCGACGAGAGCGGCGCGTTCATCGGATTTCGCGGCACCAGCAACGGTTCGGGAACATACCGGCTCAACGACGGTGTGATCGCCGATCTTGCGGGCACAGCCTATATGCAGATCGGACGCTGGAACGGCGGCACCATCCTCAAAAATGATGAGAGCTACTTTACGGTGGGTGGCTGGCAAGGCGTGCCCTATCTCATAGGCGTACCGATCAACAACAATGCGCTGCCAACGTCCGGCATCGCCACTTATGCGCTGAGTGCGGCCACCGCGCCAATCTTTGCCTCTGGTGCTTTCGCACCGGGTGTCTTCGACGGCAGCGCCGCCATTCTGTTCGGCGCCAGCGGTGGCAACCAGTGGAAGATCGGTCTTGATGCCACTGTCACCATGCAGGAAACCAGCGGCGAGGTTATCTATAACATTTCGACCCTCGGCGGGGTCGTCGATCCTTCGCAAAGCCCGATCAGCGGCTCCATCGCCTTCTACACAATTAGTAGTCCTGTCGGCAGTTCGATCTGCGTCAGCACCACCTGTCAGGTTGATATCCGTTCAGCCATTGTCGGTGGCCCCTCGGGCCGCGACGCGGGCATCAACTATGCGATCTATCAGAACAGCAGCGACGCCATCATGGGCAGCGCCTTATTTCAGGTGATCGGCAATGATGTCCTTTACGATCAGGACATTAACATGATGGTGCGGGCCATTGGCCCCGGCAACAACGTTGTCACCGGCAGCCTCGGCTCTTACGGCGCACAGAACGACACGATCACGCACGAAGATGGCGGCGGGCTGTCGCAATTCGGCGTGCCCGGCAATTTTCAAAATTATAACAAAGGCACGACAACCGTTACCGGCGGCAGCGCCAACGGTTTAACGTGGTCGCGTTGGAGCAATGGAACCGCGACAAGCGCTTATCTGGCCAATAACCAGATCGAACTGGGTGCCAATCAGGCAATCCACACTGTCACCGGCGGACTGGCCACGTCCCTTCCCGCCAGCGGCACGGCGCAATACACGCTCGCCGGCGCGACGGCCCCCACCATCGCCGATGGCTCGGCGGCACCGGGCACATTCTCCGGCACGCTCGGTGTCGCGTTCGGAGCTTATGGCGATGCGCGCGTCGGTGTGGACTTCGATGTCGCCATCGGTGGCTTCACTTACAATATTCTGACCACCGGCGGTTCCGCCACACCGGGCACCAGTGAGATCCTTCTCAATAGTGCAGGCTTTACCAACTCGCATGTGCCGGTTGCTGCGGCCGGTGGCCCCGCCTGCACGGGTGCAACCTGTGAGGCGACCGTTGCAGGCTTCCTCACGGGCGTCGGTGCAACAGGTGCGGCAATCTCCTACGCGATTTCGAGCAACGGTTCACCGAACCTTGAAAATACAGTGCAAGGCGTCGCGGCCTTCACCTCCGCTGTGCCGTGAGTTAGGTGCAAATCGCTACAAAGAGGTCGGCTGGATAGTACTGCAACCCCTTTCCGCCGACCGACCCCATATCCGCCCCTAAGCCCTCAGGCGGATATGGGGGTCACTGATGGATAAAATTGGACGACGGTCTTCTCTTGGCTGCGCGTAACCCTATAATGCGCCCATAGTTTGGGTTTTGGGTTACTGTCGCGCATGTCTGAGTCTGGAGAGGTCTTGTCCGTCGTTCTGGACGCCATATATGCTTGCGCGTCCGATCCCAACCGATGGGAAGATTTGATCGATGTCTATACGTCGCTCGAGCCTCATTTAGACGATACAGCGGCCAGTCTCTCCGACGGCGGAGCAATGGCAGAAACGCTGCTGCCCCATCTCGACCGTGCAGAAGATGTCGCCAGACGTGTTCTGCAGGCATCCGCACCGGCCGTGTCCGGCGGGTTAGCGGGCGGGCAGACGCAGGCCGCGCCGCTTCCAGTGGTCTATGTCCTGATCGGGCGCGATCAGCGCATCATCTCCACATCGCCCTCCGTCCCTGATTTGCTTGCGTCATTTTGCGAGCCCTTGGGGCAGGGTAAAATCTTTGCCATGGAAGATCCGGAAAATCAGAAGCGCTATCGCGGTGCCCGTGACGCATTGAAGAATGGCGATGGCATCATGCCTGTCTTGTTCAATTTTGAAGACGGCACGGCGATGCAATCTGTTTCCGGCTTTCTGGTCGATGCAGCTCATGCCGGCCGCCTGCTTGCAACCGCCGAAGCAATCCCGCTCCATGCTGATGCACATGCCTTGATCCTGCCGGATCGCACCGCTCTCGTGCGCCATGATCATTTGCTACGGGCAAGTCTCGGGCTTACGCCGGCCGAGTTGCGCCTGGCCAATTTGCTCAAGGACGGGTTGTCGCTCGCCGACGCCGCGCCGCAACTCGGCATTGCCGTCAACACAGCCCGAAATCAGCTTCGGGGCATATTCACCAAATTGGGCGTCAATCGTCAGAGCGAAATGGTGCGGCATCTGGCAGAGCTTGGTCAGCTTGCGGCCTTTGTGCGCTCCGGCGATCCCGTCGCATCCGCATCGGTCAAGCCGGTCATCAGCGGCTCGGGTCTGAGCGGCAAGCGCGACCATGTTGCGCTGCCCGACGGACGTCTGCTTGCCTACCGTGATTATGGTCGCAGAGGCGACACACCGGTTATCTTTCTCCATGCCGTGCTGTCCAATAGCAATCTGCGCGAGAGCGAGATCAGCGCCGCGATGGGCCTTGGCTTGCGTCTTATTGTACCCGAACGCCCCGGCACCGGACGCTCGACACCCGACCCCGCCATGTCGTTTGAAAGTGTCGGCCGCGACATCGCCCATCTGGCTGACGTGCTCAAGCTTGAGGAAGTCTATGTCACGGGCCGCTCGTCCGGTGCGCCTTTCGCACTCGAAGTCGCCCGCTGCCTTGGCGCGCGCGTGCCGCGTCTCATGCTTTGGTCGGCACGTTTTACGTCTGATCTCGAGACAAACCGCGTTGACGTGCTCGGGCGGTTCTACGCAGGTATGAGGCGCATGCCCTGGTACGCTGAAGCCGCTCTTGCGCTGATACGCGCCAAGCTCGCGCGCGGCATCGTGAAAGAAATATTGTTGCGCTCGTTTGAGCGTTCGCCCGTCGATCACAAGCTGATGGCCAACGATCCGGCGCTCCTCGAATTCATGGCGACCCAGACCCTCGAAGCCTTGGAACTGACGCACGCCGGTGTGGCGCAGGAGGCCGCCCTTCTTCAAAGTCCGGAGCCGGTCAATCTCGACGGGCTCATCGCGCCGCTGGTCGTCTGGCATGGTGCGGCAGACGGCTTTGTGTCAGCGAAAGATGTCGAGCGCCGCTTCAGCAATCTGCCGGTTGAGGAGTTGCGCATCATCGAAGGCGAAGGCCACGTCTTTTCGCTTGAGCACCGCATCGCAGTACTCGAACGCCTCACATCGGCCAGAACAGCATAATCATCGGCAGTGCCACAATGCCGATGACGACCTGCAATGGCAGACCAACGCGCCAATAGTCAGAGAAGCGATAGCCGCCGGGTTCCATCACCAGCGTGTTCGACTGATGCCCGATGGGCGTGAGGAAAGCGCAGGACGCACCGATCGCAACCGTCATCAGGAACGGGTCGGCGTTCGCATCCAATCGGTCTGCAAGTGTAATGGCAATTGGTGCCATCAGCACGGCGGTCGCATTATTGTTGATCAGATCAGAAACAGCCATCGTCACGACGAGCAATATCAGCAGCACCCAGACAGGTGACAGCCCGCGCGAAATATCGAGGATCGAGCCCGCAACAAGCGCCGCCCCGCCTGTTGCCTCAAGCGCCCCGCCAACCGGAAACATCGCAGCGAGCAAAACGATCACCGGCCAGTCAATCGACTGATACACCTCTGTCGGTCGCACGATATTGGTCACAACGAGACCGGCTGCTGCGAGCACGAAAGCCACCTGCACCGGCACAAGCCCTGCAACCACAAGCGCAATCGCGCCGATGAATAGTCCGCCCGCCAGCACAAGCCGCCTTTGCCGCCCGATGGAAATGGCGCGGTCGGCAAGCGGTAGGCAGTTGATGGTCGCCAGAACATCACTCATGGCGCTGCGTGAACCCTGCAACAGCACAACGTCGCCCGCGTGAAATACCACCTCGCGGATGCGCTCGTCGATGCGTTTGCCCTGCCGCGCAATGGCCAGCAGATTGACGCTGTGCATGGTGCGCAGACGCGATGTAGTTGGTGTATGCCCGATCAGCATGCTGTCGGCGCTCACCACGGCCTCGACAAGATCAATCTCTTCGGATTTGAGATCCTCGCGACCGAATTGCTGATTGCCGACAAGCGACAACCCGCCGCCGTCGATCATCACCTTGAGCGCTTCCGTGTCGCCGCGCAGCACCAGTGTGTCGCCCGCGCGCAAGCGGTGATAGCCCGTCGGCACCAGGCGGCGCTGATCATCATGGATGACACCGGCAATGATGACTTCATCGTCGGCGATTTTTTCCAGCTCGAACACCGTCATGCCTTCGGCCTTCGAGCCTTCGGGAATTTCAGCTTCCGCAATGTAGTCGTCGATTTCAAAAGCAGGCGCAGCGTTTGATTTGCGCTCAGCAAGCGGGATCAGCCGCCAGCCCACAAGCACCAGAAAGGCAATGCCCGCCACCGCGATGGCAAGTCCGACCGGCGCATAGTCGAACACGGCAAATGGCGCGCCCGTCTCCTTGGCTCGGAAACTCGCGATGATGATATTGGGCGGCGTACCGATGAGCGTGGTGAGCCCGCCGAGCAGCGAACAGAAGGCCAGCGGCATCAGCGTCTTTGCGGGTGAATAGCCGTCGCGATAAGCGTTGCGCATGGCGACGGGAAGCATCAGGGCGAGCGCACCGACATTGTTCATGAAGCTCGACAGAAGCGCGATGACGATACATTGCGCGGCAAGCTGTAAGTTTTCGCGCCCCCGGAGCGGCCCGATGAGCTTGACGACGACATCGACGAGGCCCGCGTTCTGCAAGCCCCGCGAGATGATGAGCACGGCGGCAACCGTGATGACGGCAGGATGAGCAAAACCCGAGAAAGCTTCGCTCGCGGGCACCAGCCCCGTCAGTGTGACGGCGAGCAGGGCGGCCACCGCCACAACGTCATAGCGCCAGCGCCCCCATATAAAGAGCACGAGCGTCACGCCCAGAATGGCAAAGGCGGTGAATTGTTCGACCGTCATGCGGGCGTTTCCTCAAAATCAGCGGACGTGCTGAGACTGCGTTTAAATGCGGTAAAATGTCTATTCTATGTCGCGGTCAATGATACCTGCGTCGATCAGCGGCGCGGCGTCAATGTCGGCTGCGTCCAGTAGATGCCCCAGCCGTTCAAGTCCGGCAAGGATCATTGTCTGTTCCCAGGCTTCCAGTGCCTCGAAACGGTCGCGGAAGCGTTCCTGCAAGAGATCAGGCGCTTGGGCGAGCACGGCGCGGCCGGCGTCTGTTGCCTGCAAATGCACCTGCCGCTTGTCGCGCTCGCTTCGCTGGCGTCTGGCAAAACCTGCCGCTTCCAGCTTGTCGACGATATTGGTCACCGTCGCCTGCCCAAATTTGAGGGTTGTGGCCACGGCGCTGGGCGTCATCGCATCATCGCGCTCGATCTGCTGCAAAACCATCAGTTGCGAGGGCGTCAGGCCGGTCGCAGCCGCCAGCTTGCGGCCCCCCTGGTCCGTCACGCGGAGAATGCGGCGCAGCGCCCGCAAGGTCTGGTCTGTGATCTGCCTGTCCATAGCCCCACGAGTATCGTTTTGCCGGCCCCCTGCCAAGCGGCTTCCAGCATGAGAAACTTTCACAGCCGAAGCAATTCTATCGCAGAAAACCGCCGATTTTGCCGCCAAGGTTGAAAAAATGCCTTATTTCCTCTATAAGCTGCACAAGATCGAGACAGGAAACTCCTGTTTCACCTTAAAATTGCTTCGGAGGACGAACTAATTTCGTATGCCCCTGACAATAAGACGACATCAGACAATATCCGTTTCAGAGCGCCCACACCGGCGGATGGCCCGGCTGTCACGGCCCTGATCGCGGCTTCACCCCCGCTCGACACCAATTCGGCCTACGCCAATCTCCTGCAATGCAGCCATTTCGCCGACACATGTGTGCTGGCCGAGCGCATGGAGACAGATGGCCGGGCGACGCTCATGGGCTGGATTTCGGCCTATCGCCCGCCCGCACAGCCGGATGCGATTTTCGTCTGGCAGGTGGCGGTCGCGCCGGAAGCCCGTGGCCTTGGCCTCGCTCGGCGCATGCTCGACCACATTCTGACACGCCGCGCCGCGCGTGATGCGCTGCGGCTCACGACGACGATCACCAAAGACAATGCCGCGTCCTGGGGCCTCTTCAAGTCCTTCGCGCGCCATCGTTCCGCACAGCTTCACCAAGCGCCGCATTTCGAGCGCGAAGCCCATTTTGCGGGCGCCCACGCGACTGAGTATCTGGTCACCATCGGACCCCTCAGCCAGCGCGCCCATTCAATCGAGGCCACAGAGGCCGACCTGGAGGCAGTATGACACTCACCCCGAGCCCGACCCGATCTTTGCCCGACATGGCGATCTACGACCGTCGTGAATCGAAAGTCCGCAGCTATGCGCGCTCCATGCCGCGCCAGTTCACGCGCGCGCAAGGCGTCTGGATGTATGACGAGAACGGCGGTCGCTATCTCGACTTCCTGTCCGGCTGCTCGACGCTCAACTATGGCCATAATCATCCGCTGCTGAAGCAGGCGCTCATTGATTACATCACGGCCGATGGCATCACTCATGGTCTGGATTTGCACACCAAAGCCAAGGGCGAATTCCTGAACACGTTCGAAACGCTGATCTTGAAGCCCCGTGGTTTGGATTACCGTGCCATGTTCACCGGCCCGACCGGTACCAACGCCGTTGAGGCGGCGCTGAAACTCGCGCGCAAGATCACAGGCCGCGAAAAAGTCATCGCCTTCACCAATGGTTTCCACGGCATGACGCTCGGCGCACTCGCCTGCACGGGCAACGAAGGCAAGCGCATGGGCGCTGGCGTGCCGCTCAATCATGTCAGCCACGAGCCTTATGACGGCTACTATGGTCCTGAGGTGAACACGGCAGACCTTCTTGAGCAGCGCCTGTCAGATCCTTCAAGTGGTCTCGATAAGCCCGCCGCCATCATCCTCGAAACATTGCAGGGTGAAGGTGGCTTGAATGTCGCTTCGCCGGAATGGTTGCGTCAGATCGCCGAGATCGCCAAGCGTCACGGCGCATTGCTCATCGTCGATGACATTCAGGCAGGTTGCGGTCGTACAGGCGGTTTCTTCAGCTTTGAAGAAGCAGGCCTCAAGCCCGACATTGTCACGCTGGCCAAATCGCTCTCCGGCATGGGTCTTCCCTTTGCACTGACATTGTTCAGCCCGGAGCTCGACCAGTGGTCGCCCGGCGAACACAACGGCACCTTCCGTGGCAACAACCACGCCTTCGTCACGGCCACTGCCGCGCTCAAGCATTTCTGGACGGATGATGCCTTCGAAAAAGACGTGGCCCGTCGCGGTGACTATCTCGCCAAGAGGCTCGACGCGATGGCTGCCGAGCATGGTCTCGACACGCGCGGTCGCGGCATGATGCGCGGCCTCGATATGAAAACCGCCGAAGCCGCCCGCCGCGTCACCAAAGCCGCCTTCGAGCGTGGCCTCATCATCGAGACAAGCGGCGCACACGACGAAATCGTCAAAGTGCTGGCCCCGCTGGTCATCGACGATGATGTGCTGGTCGTCGGTCTCGACATTGTCGAGGCCTGTGTCCGTCTTGCGCTTGCCCCGCCGTTCGTTGTTGCAGCTGATTAAGGGAGACCAATATGCTGATACGTGATCTCGCCGAAATTCGCGGCACCGATAAAAATGTGGTTGCCGATCAATGGGAAAGTGCGCGCATCCTTTTGAAGGATGATGGCATGGGCTTTTCC
>TARA_R110000868_G_scaffold411064_2_pt1 | contig 49010 bp, 44 predicted proteins | sample TARA_R110000868 | Tara Oceans TARA_R110000868 (sample SAMEA4397489) | marine metagenome | biome: Polar Biome; feature: [SRF] surface water layer (ENVO:00010504); material: water (ENVO:00002006), including particulate matter (ENVO:01000060) such as... | depth 5 m | reverse complement strand
CCCGATCAGCGGGCTTTTCCTTGGATTTCGCAAATATAACACCTGTCCTGTGGATCAATCGCAAAAAGGGGGACAGTCCCCTTTTTTTCTTTAGGTTCTTAGATGCATTCACATGTAAAAATCTTGTTTTCTAGGTTGTTTCTCGCTGTAGCATTACTGGTGAGGGCCCCAAACTCTGGCCAATTTTTTTTAGCTCGAATGAAAAAAATGAGAAATAAGATTCTTAAAAATTTATTGGTTCAAAACTGTCGTATTTTGAAAAATCAATTCCTGATTGAATCAATTCATTTTTTATTTTTATCAAAAATACCTTTGCTGAATCGATAAATTCATTCAATGAAATTTCGTATTTCTTTTCTATTCCGGTAATGGCGCTCTCTAAAAAATATTCGCTATTTTTTCGAATTATAATTAAAGGAGAATCTTCGAAGTCCATTGAATTATATACAAAATCTTCTTGTCTTTCCCCTAAGTTGTTTATCCAATTGGCAAGAACCCTTGCAAATTCAATTAATAATACACCATCGCAAAAGAAAATATTTACATCATCAATTTCAATGCTCAACCAACCTTCAGTGTCTGAGATCAATCGGTATCTTTCTTTTCTTATAGGTAACATCTGTATTTTATAATTTATGTGCATCATTGAATATGAACCGAAAATTAATTTATAATTGGTTTTAAAAGTGGGGCTGCTCCCTTTTAAATACTTATAAGTTTACAGTTAAGAGATTAATGTATCTATAATACTTACTCTGTATCTAAATAGGATAAAATGGGGTAGATTTATTTTTAAATCTTAAAAGTCTTAACGGTTTTGCACAGTCTCCTTTTTTATTGATGGTTAGCCATATTTTCGGTTTAGTTCGATATCCGAAATTTTTCCTTCCCTCAAAGCCTGAAAGTCTTCTTTCGATATTATCGCCGTCTTAAGTTTCATTGCGAAGTGGCCCTCATCGTATTCATAGTAGCATTGTCCATTCTCAACCCATGCTCGCCAAGCAGCGCCTTTAATCTCACTGTCAGCCGTCTGTGATGCCTGAGGTTTAGGATAGTAAGTTTTTCCAAACTTAGAGTACGGCTTATCCACCATTATGGAGCCTCAATATGGAATTTCAGTAAACAACAAAGGGGACAGTCCCCTTTATTACTGATTTCTTTTATGAAGGTTGATCGTGATATTTTTCTTGCTCTTTTCTTAATCGCTCTCGCCATTTATTAGAAACTTTTCCAATTTCTTCAAGGGCTATTTTCTGGCATTTCACATAATCATATTGGGAATTTTTTTGATAGAAAGCTTTTGAATTCGCGTGGTTTTTAAATATCCAATACATCAACTCATCTACAGAATAAGTCTCAAGTCTTTTGGTCTCTATTCCTCTATCCGTTGCGACTAATGCCATTTTACCATCTTCAGAAAATTCTAGATGCTTTCCTCCAAAATTATCTGGAACAGTCCTTAGTGGAAAATCACTGGGTTGGCCGTTCATCTTTTCGCTTAAACGGCGATATGTTGTTAGTATTTCATTTGGAATATTCATGATTCCTCAATCAAATATTGGCTTGATGAAACCCTGCTCAGTTAGTTCATCAATACCCATCGGGAGTTGATATTGTATGCCGCCGCCTGGTTGCCCGAACCAAGAAGCTGCTTTACCCAAGTTTACATTGGGAAGAGGTAAAATTACTTCATACTCTTGAAGTGGGCGATTTAGACTAGAATTAGGCAGTGCTCTTTGCTCAAAGGGCACGCCGGTTGGAGAAACGAAGCTACCACCATATTAATAAAGGGGACAGTCCCCTTTTTACTGCTTTTTCTAAGTTGCTGGTCTGGGCGTCTTCGCCTCAGCGCGTAAAACCTGCATTCTCTGGGGCGGTGTCGCAAAGCAACCCGAATTACACGCACTTGCGCATCGGGTGGAAGATTCATTACTGGCAATGGAAGAATGCCCAAACATGGACATGCGCTACTTCACCCCGCATATCACATTGGGCCGTAATTGCAACGCCGCTCGCGCCACCGTCGAACAAACCATTGCCGATCGCCTCGACCTGACAAGCAGGGCGTTTACCGTTGATCGGTTCTGTCTGTATGAAAGCCATTCAACAACAGACAGTCCGGAATTTCCGGTGGTGGCGGCATATGATGGGATGGGTAATGAGAGGAGGGGCGTAAATTTCCGCCCGTATTAGAAAATAAATCTGTCCCCCTTTTCTTTCTAAATATTCATTTGAATGGATTAAATTTTAATATACCATTTATTTCCTCCTGTCTTTTGAGTTTCCATTTTTCTGATATCTTTTGCAATATTTCTAATTGCTTTGAGAACAATATCTTACGCGAATCTTGTCCTTTTTTTCTATTTTTAAATTCATAGTCAAGTGCCATTTCGAATGAAATGTTTTGAAATATCCAATATAGTAATTCATCTATATTATTTGTTTTATTGTCATATATAATTAAACCTCTCTCTTCACAAATATAGTGAAATTCGTCACCTTTGATCTCTAAGTGAGATCTTCCATTTTGTGGTGATGAGTCAAATATTATAGTCGAAGCGTAAGGGGCATCGATCTTATCCCCCAGATGAAAAACCAATAATTGTATTTCTTTTAGTGAAGTTTCCATTTTAGTTTACCTTTTTCAAATAATCGAAAAGTTGGTCTGTCTCTTTTTTAATTTTTTTTCGCATTTATTCCATTATAATTTTAATGAAGTAAGGCGTGGCCATACCATGTTTTCTAATATTGATTTCTATTTCCATTTTACTTCATTTGACATTTTGTAATTATTAAAGAAGTTTTTAAATATTTTTATAGCATCATCAATGAATAATATTTCTTCTGGTTTCGCGTTTATTTCTCCAGATCCACAAGAAATTATTTGATCTCCTTCAAATGGAACTTTCTCTTTATCTAAATATGCTCTTCTTATTTCTGTGTTTTTTGTTTTTATCTCAACAATACATGTGCCGCCTGCCACTTGAACAAAGTCACCGTTGTCTTTTGTAAGTATTGCGTATGATCTAGGTCCATAGCTCTTAAGTGATCTAAGTGACCTCTCTATTGTTGGGAATCTGTTAACATTCCTGGATTTTAATCCTTCAATATCTAATTTCATTTCATATACCTTTTTCTAATTATTTCACTTCAGGTAAATAGTTGTGTTACCTGATATGCGCTCACCATTTATTTTCCAGCACCCTCTGCTTCATAGCGGTTAATGAACATGTCGTTAAAATCTTGTTGAGGAATTTTTTTAGCACTCCCCTTTTTGTATATTTGTGAATCGTCTCTTTGTTGAGTGTCTCTAGTTTAAAAATATCTTGCTTTCGAGGTTTCTCCTTGCTGCGTTGCTACCGGTGAGCCTGCTGAATTGATCCCAGTGTTTTCGAGCAAGACACAAATTACACTTCATTTGATGTGAAATATAAATTGTATCCATGAGACCATCATATCCAAAATCTAGGTTATCAAAACTGTACATGGAAAAAAAAATCATACAGAGTCGATCTTTACGCGAAAAATCAGCATCTGGAAATTCTTTGGAAAACAGAGTTGAAGCAATACGAAACCATCCTAGTCGATCTTTTGCATCAAACTCACTTCTTAGAATGTCTGCTTCTTCCGGCTTGAGTTCAGCATAGCACTTTGCAAACTGAAAAAGCTGCCTTTCTGCATCTAGATAATCTCCCTTTCTAAACTTAAAGTTGCTTGCAATATTTCGTACGTTCTCAATCTTTTTCATCCACGTTCCCCTAACTCGGCTGCAGCATATAGTCATCTTCAAGACAATATCCCGTATCCCTCAATTGCTTCATCTCTCTGAAAAATACAGTTAAAAAGGGGACATACAGTTAAAAAGGGGACAGATTTATTTTTCAATCTCAAAAGTATCAGCGGTTTTGCACAGTCCCCTTTTTTTCTTTCCCTGTTTCACCTTTATTGCATTTTGCCAGCCAGGTTAATAACTCGACAAAAATTGAAGGTCCAGAATGCAATAAAAAAGTATAATTCATACTGAACGAGATTCTGTTATATTGAAAAGTATCAAATAAAAATAATCTCTGTGAGTACTTGGAAAATATAAGTTATGGGTTCTGGTCTCTGCGAGAGGCGCTTACATTATCTTTAAATGTTTTTAATTCTAGGAGATCGTTGATAATCTTTCCAAATAGAATAGACCACGCAATTCCATTTGTGATCATTATTAGGAAGGCAATATACCATCCTGCTTCGCCGACATAATCTCTGCTATAGGACAGATCGGCGATCATGAAAAAACGAGATCGTAAATGTAACGCTTGCAGTCTTACGAGCGCGGCTTATGCAATGCGATCAATCTGAGCCTGCAAACGGAATATCGTATGGCCGGTGATGCGCAGGAATTCTGAGAAAAAGAACATATTTGGATATGCCTTCCTGCTTGGGTGTTTCTACGGCTGATTGCTGTTGCGCGTTTTATTCAAGCAGTCATCAGGTACATGGGTATATACTACGTTACTATTTTTCAGGTTAAAATAGAATATTGGCTCGTTCTAAGTTGCTGTTATTTGGTTGAGTTGATTATTCCGATGGTTCAGACGGGGGATTATCGAAGGCATGTTTGGGGCGGCTGGTTCAGATCGCCGAATGCATTCGGTAACCCGGCGCAAATAAAAGCCGGGCGGATGTGATGCCGTTTTCACCTTCCCAAGTCGTGCGTTCGATCAGGAAAAGCGGGGCATCCTTATGGGTGCGCAAAATTCTGGCTTCGGTTTCCGATGCCAGCACGGCCGAAAATGAGATGTCACCCTTGGTATAAGGCGCATGCAGCACCAGCCATTCATTGGCGCTGATTTTCGATAAATCCGCATCGGCGATTTGCGGGGTGGCCGCGACAGAAACCCAGCGTTCTTCAAACATATAGGGTTTGCCATCGGCCAGATGCAGCGACGTGATATGAAGCATATCACTATCGGGCGTGACGCCAAGATTGGTGCAAATTTCCGGCGGTGGCGTGCGGCGTTCACTATAGAGCAGGCCATAGGCATATTTCTGGCCGCGTCCCTCGATCTCAAGCCGTATTACCGGAATATCAAGCTTGGCCCGGCGGACTGGATGGGTGGCAACCCGGGTTCCGGCCTTGCGGCGGCGATCCAGAAATCCTTCGGCGGCAAGCTCGCGCAGCGCCCGGTTTACCGTCGCACGTGCGCAGCCAAGCTCTTCGGCTAGTTCGACCTCTTTGGGGATCTGGTCGCCCGGTTTCCATTCGCGGGTATGAATGCGGCGCAGGACCTCGTCACGCACGCTTTGCCAGTTTGTTTGCGTGGTTGCGGCGGATGGGGCCGCAGCCCTGGTTTTGGCCGTCAGTGGGGCCGAGGCCGTGGTTGAAACCGCTTTTGAGCCCGCAGTTGAGGTCGTCGTTGGGGTCGTGGTGCTCACACCGATGCCTTAAGTTGTTCCATCACCTTGCGATACCGGCCGGTGATTGTGTCATGGGCGATATGGCGGCCTTCGGTCACAACATGGCGACCTGCCGACCAGACATCACGCACCATGCGATCATCGCCAGCAAAGATATAGGTATCAAGGATCGTATCGCCTGTCCGGCCGATCAGGTCAACTGCTGTGCCATCAAGCGCCATAAGATCAGCCAGTGCCCCGACCTCGATCCGGCCGGAATTGCGGCCTGCGGCTTGGGCGCCGCCTTTGGCCGCGGCTTCGAACAAGCGGCGTCCGGTGGATTGTTCGGGTGTTGCCAAAGCCGCACGGGATTTATCGCGCAGGCGCTGGCTGTAATCCAGGGTGCGGAGTTCTTCGGAAAGGGAAATCCGGATGTTGGAATCCGATCCAATACCAATGGTGCCGCCCGCGCCAAGATAGCGTACGCCATCAAAGATTCCATCGCCAAGGCTACTTTCGGTGATTGGGCAAAGCCCCGCAACAGCGCCGGTTTTGGCAAGATTGACGGTTTCGTGTTCATCCATCTGTGTGCAATGGATCAGGCACCAGTTTTCATCAATATCGGCATTTTCCAGCAGCCATTCGACCGGGCGTTTGCCCCATGATGCGCTGACTTCCTCGACCTCGGCAACTTGTTCTGCCAGATGCATATGGATCGGACCGTCTTTGGACAGGCGGGTGGTGGCGATCAAATCCTCGCGGCCAACGGCGCGGAGCGAATGCGGCGCGACCCCCATTTGTGTGTCAGATGGCAGGGATTTCAACGCTTTTTTGCTTTCCTCATACAATATGGAAAAGCGTTCCGGGTCGTTGCCAAATCGGATTTGACCGGGGCCGAGCGGGCGTTTGTCACAGCCGCCAAATTGATAGTGGACGGGTAAAAGCGTCAGGCCGATACCGGTGATTTCGGCGGCCGCTGCAATGCGTTCGGCCATTTCGGCGATGTTGTCATAGGGCGCGCCGCCGGGTTGGTGATGGAGGTAATGGAACTCGGTATTATTGGCGTAACCGGCTTCGAGCATTTCCATTTGTACAAAGGAAGCAATGGCTTGCACGTGATCCGGGGTTAGTTGATCCAGAAAACGGAACATCAATTGCCGCCATGTCCAGAACGTATCGCGCGGGTCGGGGCCGCGTTTTTCGGTCAATCCGGCCATCGAACGTTGGAAGGCGTGGCTGTGTAAATTGGCAATTGCGGGCAAAAGCGTACCGATTTGGGTGCCGGTGGCCGGGGAATCGGCCTGAACCCTAGATATTCTGCCGGTTTCATCAATCTCGACCCGGACGTTGTTTTCCCAGCCTTTGGTGGTAAGTGCCTGATGTGCCCACAGAACCGTCATTGCCTATCCCTGTCTTGACAGTGTTATTATGTACGTACATATTATATTTAATAACAGACTTATCAAGGGGTGATGCAGCGTCATGTTGCTGGGAAATGCGAAAATCGCAACCATCGATCACGCAAGCGGCGAGACCCGTTTTTCTTATTGTATGAGGAATGACGGTGCGATCGCGATCAAGGGCGAAAACATCGTCTGGGTCGGTGATGCTGATGCGATCCCCGAAGAATATAAAGACCCCGAAAAATACCCTTATCGCGACCTTGAAGGTCGGCTGATTACCCCGGCATTGATCGATTGCCATACTCATGTTGTGCATGGTGGCAACCGTGCGGTTGAGTTTGAGATGCGCCTTAACGGGGCGGGCTACGAAGAAATCGCCCGTGCGGGGGGCGGCATTGTGTCGACGGTTACGGCGACGCGTGACGCCAGTGTTGAGGTGTTGCTGGCAAGTGCCTTGCCGCGGGTGGATGCGCTGTTGGCCGAGGGTGTTTGCGTGATCGAGGTCAAGTCCGGTTACGGGCTGGACCGCGAGACCGAATTGAATATGTTACGGGCCGCACGGGCGATTGAGAAATATCGTGCGGTGCGGATCAAGACGACGTTTTTGGGCGCCCATGCCACCCCGGCAGAATATAAAGGCGCACCGGACCGCTATATCGACGAGGTTTGCATCCCGACACTGCGTGCGGCGCATGCCGAAGGGTTGGTTGATGCGGTGGATGGTTTTTGTGAAGGCATTGCCTTTGATACCGCCCAGATTGGCCGGGTGTTTGATGTGGCCCGTGAATTAGACATTCCGGTCAAACTGCATGCAGAGCAGCTTTCAAATATCGGCGGTACCAAACTTGCCGCCAGTTATGGTGCGCTGTCGGTCGATCACGTTGAATATGCCAATGAAGACGATGCGATAGCGATGGCAAAATCAGGCTCGGTTGCGGTTCTGTTGCCCGGTGCATTTTATACCCTGCATGAAACGCAATTGCCGCCGATTGAGGCGTTTCGCAAACATGGCGTGCCGATGGCCGTGGCGACCGATTGCAATCCGGGCACATCACCGATGACGTCAATGCTGTTGACGATGAATATGGCCTGCACGCTGTTTCGCCTGACACCGGAAGAGGCGCTGGTTGGCGCGACGGCAAATGCCGCCCGTGCGCTGGGTCTTGCCGATACCGGGCAGATCAAGGCCGGAATGCGCGCCGATCTGGCAATCTGGAACGCACAGCACCCGGCCGAGCTTTCCTATCGCATTGGCTTTAACCCGTTATCTGAACGTATTTTTGGCGGTGTTTCGGTCGCGCAATAGGCGCGCCAAAGCCCTGCTATGCGCCCCACAACTTTCTGTATTCGATAAGGATGCCCCATGACTGTCACCCTGATCCCGGCATCGGCGAAACTGGCCGATCTTGAACATATCTGGCGCAGCCAGGCAGCGGTAAAGCTTGATCCGTCGGCCAAGGCCGGGGTTGAAGCGGCACATGCCATGGTGCGCGCCGCCGCCGATGGCGGAGAGGCGGTTTACGGGGTCAATACCGGTTTTGGCAAATTGGCATCGGTCAAGATTGCGCCCGAAGATACCGAAACCCTGCAACGCAACCTGATCCTGAGCCATTGTTGCGGCGTGGGCGATACGCTTGATATCGCGACCACGCGGTTGATGATGGCGTTGAAATTGTTATCGCTGGGGCGCGGTGCATCCGGGGTTCGTTGGGATATTATCGACCTGATCGAAGGCATGCTGGAATATGGCGTCACCCCGGTTGTGCCATCGCAAGGGTCGGTTGGTGCATCGGGCGATTTGGCGCCGCTGGCGCATATGGCCGCTGTGATGATTGGCGCAGGCGAGGCGGCCTATCGTGGTGAAACCATGTCGGGCGCGGATGCCTTGGCCAAGGCGAACTTAAAGCCGGTGGTGCTGGGTCCGAAAGAGGGGCTGGCCCTGATTAACGGAACGCAGTTTTCAACCGCCTGTGCGCTGGTCGGGCTGTTTTCAGCATGGCGCAACGCGGCAAGTTCGATTGTTACCGCGTCGTTATCGACCGATGCAATCATGGGATCAACCGCGCCATTGGTTGATGAAATCCATACCCTTCGCGGTCATCCGGGCCAGATCAATGTGGCGCGCGCGATGCGTGATTTGATGGAGGGATCGGAAATCCGCGAAAGTCATCGTGAAGGTGATACCCGCGTTCAGGACCCGTATTGCATCCGCTGTCAGCCGCAAGTCACCGGGGCGGCAATGGATTTGTTGCGCTTTGCCGGGCAGACATTGGAAATCGAGGCCAATGCAGTGACCGATAATCCGCTGGTGCTTAAGGAAGATGGCCGGATTGTTTCGGGCGGGAATTTCCATGCCGAGCCGGTGGCCTTTGCCGCCGATCAAATCGCGTTGGCGGTGGCCGAAATCGGGGCGATTGCGCAACGCCGGGTGGCCTTGATGGTCGATCCAACATTATCCCATGATTTGCCACCATTCCTGACCCCTGATCCGGGGCTTAATTCCGGCCTTATGATTGCCGAGGTCACAACAGCGGCCTTGATGAGCGAGAACAAGCATCTGGCCAATCCGTGTTCGACCGACAGCACGCCAACAAGTGCCAATCAGGAAGATCATGTATCGATGGCGGCCCATGGGGCGCGCCGACTGGCGCGGATGAATGCCAATCTTTCCTATATTCTGGGGGTCGAGCTGATTTGTGGCGCGCAGGGTGTTGAATTTAGACGCCCGCTTAACACCAGTGCCGGGTTGCAGGATGTGATGGTGATGCTGCGCAAGGATATCGCAACTGTCGAACAGGATCGTTATCTGGCGCCGGATCTGGCCAAAGCCGCCGAGCTTGTTACCGATGGCAGTGTTGTTTCGGCAGCGAAACTTTCGGGCTTTGTCGTTGGCGGGGCGGTATGAGCGTGATTGATCCGGTTGATATCAAGCATGGTGATGGGCCGATTGTTTTGGGCCTGCCCCATACCGGCACCCATGTGCCCGATGACATTGCCGCGAAACTCAATGATCGCGGGCGGGAATTGGCCGATACCGATTGGCATATCCATACGCTTTATGATGGGCTTTTGGATAATGTCACCACGGTGCGCGCAACGTTTCATCGGTATGTGATCGATGCCAACCGTGATCCGGCGGGGGTTAGTTTGTATCCCGGTGAGAACACGACAACATTGGTGCCGCTGACCGATTTCGACGGTAAAAATATCTGGGATCAGGCACCGGACGCCGATGATATCGCGTTTCGCGCTGATAACTTCCATGCGCCTTATCACGCGGCACTGGCGGCAGAACTTGATCGGGTGCGTGCCAAGCACGGAGTGGCGATCCTGTATGATTGCCATTCGATCCGATCATATATTCCGTTCCTGTTTGACGGGGTGCTGCCGGATTTCAACATCGGTACTAATATGGGCACGACATGCGATCCGATGATCGAGGCGGCAACGCGCGCGGTTTGCGAGGCGGCCGATGGTTATTCATCCATCCTGAATGGTCGTTTCAAGGGGGGCTGGACCACGCGCCATTATGGCCGCCCGGAGATTAATCAACATGCGATTCAGATGGAACTGGCCCAGTCGGCGTATTTGTCGGCCGAGGCCGCACCTTGGACATATGACGCGGCACGTTCCGCGAAATTGCGCCTGCATTTGACTTCTATTCTTGAAAAATTGGCCGAACTGGCCCCGACGCTAAGAGGCACATCATGAGCAATCAGAGCAACAACCCACGTCATAATCAGCGCGATGTTTACCCGGCGACGGGGACGGAAATCACCGCCAAAAGCTGGCTGACTGAAGCGCCGATGCGCATGTTGATGAATAACCTGCATCCTGATGTGGCCGAAAACCCGCATGAATTGGTGGTTTATGGCGGTATTGGCCGGGCGGCCCGGACCTGGAAGGATTTTGATCTGATTGTTGCCAGCCTGAAAGAGCTGGAAGATGATCAGACATTGCTGGTGCAGTCGGGCAAACCGGTCGGGGTGTTTCAAACCCATAAGGATGCGCCGCGTGTTTTGATTGCCAATTCCAACCTTGTGCCGCATTGGGCCAATTGGGACCATTTTAACGAGCTCGATAAAAAAGGTCTGGCGATGTATGGCCAGATGACGGCGGGATCGTGGATTTATATCGGGTCGCAGGGTATCGTTCAGGGCACCTATGAAACCTTTGTCGAGGCCGGGCGTCAGCATTACGACGGCAGCCTGAAAGGCAAATGGATTTTGACCGCAGGCCTTGGCGGCATGGGCGGGGCGCAGCCCTTGGCCGCTGTGATGGCCGGGGCGTGTTGTTTGGCGGTGGAATGTGATGAAACGCGCGCCGATTTCCGCCTTCGGACCCGTTATGTTGATGAAAAAACCCATTCGCTTGATGAAGCCTTGGCGATGATTGACCGCTGGACCAAGGCGGGCGAAGCCAAATCGGTGGCCCTGATTGGCAATGCGGCCGATGTGTTCCCCGAACTGGTCAAACGCGGTGTCCGCCCGGATATTGTGACCGATCAGACATCGGCCCATGACCCGGTACATGGTTATTTGCCACAAAACTGGACCGTGGCCGAATGGCGTGCAAAGCAGGAATCTGATCCCAAAGCGGTTGAAAAAGCCGCCCGGGCATCGATGCGGGTTCAGGTCGAGGCCATGGTGGCCTTCCATGATGCAGGTATTCCGACGGTTGATTACGGCAATAATATCCGTCAGATGGCATTGGAAGAGGGTTTGGAAAATGCATTCGCGTTTCCGGGGTTTGTTCCGGCTTATATCCGGCCGCTGTTTTGCAAGGGGATCGGCCCGTTCCGCTGGGCGGCTCTTTCGGGGGATCCCGAAGATATTTACAAGACCGATCAGAAGGTTAAAGAACTGATCCCCGATGATGCGCATCTGCATAACTGGCTTGATATGGCGCGTGATCGCATCGCGTTTCAGGGATTGCCGGCGCGGATTTGCTGGGTCGGGTTGGGGCAGCGGCATCGTTTGGGGCTGGCGTTTAATGAAATGGTCAAAAATGGCGAGCTGAAAGCCCCGGTGGTGATTGGCCGCGACCATCTTGATAGCGGTTCGGTGGCAAGCCCGAACCGTGAAACCGAAGCCATGAAAGATGGCTCGGACGCGGTTAGTGACTGGCCGCTTTTGAATGCGCTGCTCAATACGGCATCGGGGGCGACCTGGGTCTCGTTGCATCATGGTGGCGGGGTCGGAATGGGATTTTCGCAGCATTCCGGCATGGTGATCTGTTGTGACGGTAGCGACGATGCTGCCCGCCGGATCGGGCGCGTGCTTTGGAATGATCCGGCAACCGGTGTGATGCGCCATGCCGATGCCGGATACGACATCGCAATCGATTGCGCAAAGGAACACGGGCTTAACCTGCCGGGGATTCTTGGTTCCTGAGATCGGGAAGCAGGTCAATCCGAGGCAATAAAAACGGGGGCAAATGCCCCTATTTCAAACCTTTTCAGGGTTTCATCAAGGAGGCTTTATAGCATGAAAAGACGTCAGTTTTTGACAACCGGTGTGGCCGGTATGGGGGCCGCCGCGGCGGCAGCAACATTTGCAACCCCTGCCATTGCACAGGACAAGCGCCAGTGGAATATGGTGACCGCATGGCCGAAAAACCTTCCTGGGCCGGGGGTTGCGGCACAGAAGCTTGCCGATCGTATCACCACCCTTTCGGGCGGTCGGATCGAGGTTAAGCTTCATGCGGCCGGTGAATTGGTACCGGGGAACGGCGTTTTTGACGCGGTTGCCGAAGGTACAGCCGAGATTTATCATGCGGTTCCCGCCTATTGGGGATCGAAATCCAAGGGGATTCTTTTGTTCGGGTCGCAGCCCTTTGGCCTGCGTGCCGATGAACAGGCCGGTTGGCTGGCGCATGGTGGCGGTCAGGACCTGTATGACGAAATGTATGGTCAGTTTGGCCTGAAACCGTTCCTTTGCGGGAACTCTGGCCCGCAGTGGGCGGGGTGGTTCCGCAATGAAATCAAATCGGTTGATGATTTGAAGGGGCTTAAATTCCGCACCACCGGTTTGGCATCGGAAATGTGTTCCAAACTTGGTATGGCAGTGCAGGCCATGGGCGGGCGTGACATGTTCCAGGCTTTGCAGTCAGGTGCGCTTGATGCCGGTGAATTTATCGGTCCTTGGTCTGATAGTGCGCTTGGTTTCTATCAGGTTGCCAAAAACTATTACTGGCCGGGTGTTGGCGAACCGTCTTCGGCCGAGGAATGTGCGGTGAATGCCAAGGCTTATAACGACCTTCCGGATGATTTGAAGGCCGTGGTCAAATTTGCCTGTGACAGTCTTTATAACGAGGTCTGGACCGAGTACGAGACCAAGCATGCGATGGCGTTGCAGAAACTGGTGGCAGAACAGGACGTTAAAGTCCGTATGTTGCCAGAAGAAGTGATTGCCGCCATGGGCGAAGCCGCAGCCGAAGTAATTGGCGAATTGCGTGAAAGCGACGATGCACTGACCCGTAAAATCACCGAAAGCTTTGTGGCGTATCGTGATCTTATTGGCGGTTACATGACCTATGCCGATAATGGTCAGATGAATGCACGCGCCAAGGTTCTTGGCTTCTGATAAAAATGAAAACCGGCGCAAGGGATTATCCTTTGCGCCGGTTTGTTCGTTTTGGGGGATGAGATGGGGCGCCTTGCTGATGGGCTTGACCGGATCAATCATTGGACCGGAATGACGGTGCGCTGGTTTGCGCTTGCCATGGTTCTTTTGCAGTTCGCCGTGGTTTTGCTGCGCTATGTTTTCGGGTTCAGCTTAATTGCGCTGAATGAAAGCGTGCTTTACCTGCATGCCGGGCTTTTCATGCTTGGTGCGGGTTATACGCTTTTGGTTGATCGGCATGTGCGGGTGGATATTTTCTATGCCGCTGCACGCGATACGACCAAGGCGCGAATTGATGCCTTTGGCTATGTCGTGCTGGCGATTCCGTCGATGGCGGCGTTGCTATATTGGTCCTGGCCGTCGGTGGTGAATTCAGTTGCCATGATGGAAGGGGCGATTTCGGTTGGCGGTATTCCGGCGGTCTGGTTGCTTAAATCATTGATCCCGGCGTTTTGTATTCTTTTGATTATTCAGTCGGTTGCCTGTCTGCTTCGGCAAATCATCACGTTGCGAGGTCAGGCAAGCTGATGGAATATCTTGATCTTTTGATGTTTGTCGCCCTGATGGGCTGCATTCTTTTGGGATTCCCGGTGTCGTTTTCCATCGCCGGGGTGGCGGTGATTTTCGCTTATATCGGCTGGGCGACCGATATGATGAATATCGGGTTGCTGGGCGCGTTTGGCCAGCGGGTATTTGGGACGCTGACAAATGACGTCCTGATTGCGATTCCGCTATTTGTTTTGATGGGTGTGGTCCTTGAACGATCGCGCATCGCCGAGGATTTATTGCATACCATGGGCCGGTTGTTTGGCCAATTGCGCGGCGGGCTTGGCATTTCGGTGGTTTTGGTTGGCGCATTATTGGCGGCATCGACCGGAATTGTCGGTGCAACCGTGATTGCCATGGGGATGATTGCTCTGCCGACCATGTTGCGCACGGGATACAGTCCGAAATTGGCATCGGGGCTTGTGTGTACGGCGGGGACGCTGGGCCAGATTATCCCGCCTTCGACGCTTTTGATCATCTTGTCGGATGTGATGTCATCGGCCTATCAGCAGGCGCAGTATGAACAGGGCAAATTCACGATTGAAACCATTTCGGTCGGACAGATTTTTGCCGGTGCGTTGATACCGGGTCTGACGTTGGTGGCGATCTATATTCTTTATATCCTGATCCGGGGTTATTTCCGACCAGATGACATGCCCCCAGCCCAAAACGACGATGGCCGTCCGGGGATGGGCGAGGTTTTCCGGGCGGTTTTGCCGCCGGTTTTGCTAATCATTGCGGTTTTGGGTGCGATCCTTGGCGGGGTTGCCACCCCGACCGAGGCGGCATCGGTTGGCGCAATTGGCGCAATCCTGATGGCGGGGGTGCGTCAGGGGGCCAATCGGAACCTTGTGCTGGCGGGAACGGCTGCTTTGCTGGTGCTGGCGATTATGGCCGGGGTTGCCCCGGTGCGGTTCCAGCGCAGTGATCTGACCGGGTTTGATTATGTTCTGGGGGCGGGCTATGTCGTGTTGGCGATAGCCGGTGTCCTTGCCATAGGGGCCTGTTTAAAACAGGCATGGAAAGCCGATGTGCTTAAATCCGCGCTGACATCGACGATGACGGTCAGTGCGATGATTTTTGCCACCATCCTGACGGCCAGCATGTTTTCGCTGGTGTTTATCGGGTTGGGCGGCGAGGACCATGTGGCGGAAATTTTGGAATCCATGCCGGGTGGGCCGATGGGTGCGCTGTTGTTTTGTATGGCACTTATTTTCGTTCTGGGTTTCTTCCTTGATTTTGTCGAGATCACCGTGATTTTACTGCCGCTGATTGCGCCGGGCCTGATTATGATGGGGCATGACCCGGTTTGGTTGGCGATCCTGATTGCGATCAACCTTCAAACATCCTTCTTGACGCCGCCGTTTGGCTTTTCGCTGTTTTACCTGCGCAGTGCTGCCCCGCCGGAAATCACAACCGGGCATATTTATGCCGGTGTGGTGCCGTTCATCGCGCTTCAACTGGTGGGTATTTTCGTGATCTGGCTGTGGCCGTCATTGGCAAACTGGTTGCCGAGTGTGGTGTTTTAACCTCGATCAAGCGTCCCGGTTTTGCCGGGCGTTTTGGTTTGGTTGGATTTACCTGCTTGATTCCACGTCAAGGTTGCCGCTATATCGTTTGTACAGGTTATACTGATATGTTTGAGGGGCGGATGATCATGCGCAGAGTTTTAGTCGTTGCCGGGATGATCGGCGGAATGATTTCGGGGACTGCGGCCTATGCCGGTGATGCGGCGACCAGCCAGAAATGGCAGGGGTTTTATGGCGGATTTGCCATTGGCGGCGTTTATGGCACATCCAGCCCGGATACGACGGTTAGTGACGGGACGTATTTTAACATTGTTAATATCGATAAACTGAACAGTACGTTTCAGGAAGATATTGACGGTACTGCGCTGAGTGGTTCCGGCCTTTTGGGATATGATGTGCAGGACGGCAATCTGGTTTACGGTATTGAAGTCGACCTGACCGGGATGAATTATTCCGAAACGGAAAATAGCGGTGCCGTCATTTATCCAAGTGATTCAACGATTTCCTTTGACGTCAGCACAAAGGTCGAAAGCAAGTTTGCGTTTAGTATCCGGCCAAAGATTGGTTATAGCTTTGGCGATACCATGGTTCATGTGGCGGCGGGGCCGACGGTTAGCCGGTTTAAGTACAGTTTCAAATTTTCGGACACCAGCGACCCGGCTGCGGCGTCCTTTAGTGACGAAAAAACCGCGTTTGGCGTTTCATCAACCATTGGGGTAAGTCATCAGATCGGCGATGGTTGGTCATTGCGCGGTGATTACGTTTTCACCTATTACCCGGATATTGTTGATGGCAGCCATTTGCTTTCTGCACCAGCGCCCCGGACTGATGTGTTTACCCATGATGCCGATTTTCAATCACATAATATTCGTATCGGCCTGATCAAGCGGTTCTGATCCGCATTGATATTTGCATTCTGGTCTGATCAAGCGCCCCGGCAAAAACCGGGGCGTTTTTTATGGGGCATCGGTGGTCGTGCGGGCGTCGGTGCGGTCAAGCTGATAGCTTTCATGGACCTTATCCATCCCGGCGATGCGGCCTTCGGCCATTTGGGCATGTAACATGGCGATATCGCGACGGCGAAATTCGGTATCGATTTGATCGATGATATCGGTTTCGGTTTGCAAAAGTGAGAGGCCCGCGCGTGCCATTGAAACCCCGGTGTCAAAGGTTTCGCGATAAAGCTGTTCGACGCCAAGGCCAATTTCCATCAGGTCCAGCGCGTGATTGCGATCATAGACACGCACCAGCAAGTTGGGTTTTGGGAAAAGATGGCGGATATATTGTGCGGCCTGTTTGGTGGCGTCGCGATCATCAATGCACAGGCAGATCAGATCAGCATCGGCCGCCCCGGCGGTGGCAAGAACGTCGCTTCGCCGGACATCGCCGAAATAGACCTTGTTGCCATAAATTTTGGCCATTTCAATCCGTTTGGGATCGTTATCAATTGCGGTGGCGTTAATCCCGCGTGCCGCCATAATCCGCGATATGATCTGCCCAAACCGGCCAAAGCCAACAATAATCACGGATCGTAATTCAGCTTTTTCGACACCATCGACATCGGGTTGTTCTGTGCGGCGAAGTTTTGTTGCCAGCTTTTCGGCAATCGCACCAACCAGCGGAGTGGCCGCCATCGACAGGGTCACGATGGCCGTTAGAAGGTTGGCCTTAAACGATGGAATGACCGACAGGGCCGTGGCCAGACTAAACAGAACAAAGGCAAATTCACCGCCTTGCGGGATGGTGACGGCTGTGCGCCAGGCGGTGGCGTGGCATTTGCCAAACAGGCGGCACAGACCATAGATAACCAGCCCCTTGATCGCCATCAGGGCAATTACCGCGCCGATGACGATAAAGATATGTTCGCCGACCAGCGGCCAGTTGACCGACATACCAACCGCAATAAAGAACAAGCCCAAAAGAATACCACGGAAGGGCTCGATATCGGTTTCAAGCTGATGGCGATATTCGGAATCAGCCATCATCACCCCAACCAGAAACGCACCAAGTGCCATTGAAAGCCCGACGGATTGCATCAAAAGGGCCGCGCCGATGACCAGCAATAGCGCGGCAGAGGTAAAGATTTCCTGTGCCCGGGTCAGGGCGATGATGCGAAAAAACGGGTTCAGCAGATATTTTCCCGCGACAATCACCAGCACAATCGCACCGATGGTTTTGGCGATATAAAGCCAATCCCCGCCGGCCTCACCGCCTTCGCTAATCGGGCTTAGCCAGGCGACAAGGGCGATCAATGGGACAATCGCCAGATCCTGAAACAGCAAGATTGAAAAGGCGGTATTGCCGTGGTCGCTGTTAAGTGTGCCTTTTTCTTCAAGGATTTGCAGGGCAAAAGCGGTTGAAGACAGGGCAAGGGCAAGGGCGGCGATGACGGCTTGTTGCCAAGGCCAGTCAAACGCCAGAAGACCGGCATGAATAAGGGTGGCGGTGATTGCCACCTGGGTCAGGCCCAGGCCGAATATCTCGGATTTCATCGCCCAAAGGCGGCTTGGGCGTAATTCCAAACCAATGATAAAAAGAAGAAGAACCACGCCAAATTCAGCAAAATGCAGGACTTCTTCCGGCTCCTTGATCACCGCAAGTCCGAAAGGCCCAATCAGTGCCCCGGCACACATATAACCAAGGACGGAGCCAAGGCGCAGTTTTTTAAAGATCGGCACGGCAATGACGGCGGCACCAAGAAATAGCACCGCAATGCTGAGAAATCCGCCATCAGGTGTTGCCATGTTTGAGTGTTCCCCTATCCACACGATGTCATCGCCTGTTAGATGCGCATATATATTGCGCGGCGACAAACAGGCAAGACTACACGCAAAACGCATGGCCTGCGAAGGGATTGATTTTGGAGCGTAATCGGAAATTGCTTTGGTTTTATGTGCGCTACTCAGAGTCCAAAGGCCATAGAGTGGCAGAGAGGAGGGGATTCGAACCCCTGAGGGGCTTACACCCCAACACGCTTTCCAGGCGTGCGCCTTAAACCACTCGGCCACCTCTCCACATGCGATCTTGTATATCGCGAAAGCGGGCGGACATTAGCCGACCCGATGCCCGATGACAAGGTAAAATCCGGCCGTTTTTCATGTTTGTTTTTCAGAAGGTTGGCGCGCCGAACAAGCAACATTGTTTCAATCGTTTGACAGTCAGAGTTGTGGTGGATTGCCCAATGTTTACCTATTGTTGATCTATGGGACCTAAGGTTTTAGGCCGTGGCGCCAGATATGAACCAAAAATGCGCAAAGATTCGCAGAAACCTTTACGTTCGCGGGTCAAAGACGTTACGGTGGCCGCAGATATAATGAACATAAAAAAGTTCTAATGGGAATTCGGAGAAGGGTATGTGGCTTTTCAGAGGGCTGGGATGGATATTGCTGTTCGCCAGTCTTGCTGTGTTGGTTGGTGACGGCATTTCGGCGCTTCAAATCGGTTCGTTCCGATTTGTTGCCGCGGGTGAGCTTTGGTATCGTCTTGATGCCGGAAGCCTGAACCTGTTGCAGGCCCTCATTCAGCGTTATGTCTCGGTCTGGCTTTGGGATAATGGTTTTGTCCCGGCATTGCTGGCACCGGCGTTTGTTGTTTTGTTGGTGCCGGGCATCTTGTTGCTTTTGGTAACGCGCAAGCGCAAGCGCCAGAAGTTCTTTTAGGTCCTGAGCCTGAGCCTGAGCCCAACACGCGATGACGTGATTTTCTTTTTGTTCTGCCATGACGGATCGGTTTGCAATCGGCACGGTTTTTGTGCTGCAATGCGTGTGATCGGGCAGGATCAGGCATTCTGGTGAACTGCGTTAAACACGCGACCCGCCGGGCAGGCCAAGACGCAGGACAGGAAGACCGCCGTGAAATCATGGATATGCAAGGCATTCGGTGAAGAGCCGGTGCTGATCGATTGCGACGATCCTATCGCCGCATCCGGTCAGGTGGTGATCGATATTGCGGCCTGCGGGGTGAATTTCGCCGATACCCTGATTTTGCAGGGCAAATACCAAAAACGCCCGACCGGTCCGTTTGCTCCCGGATTTGAAATTGCCGGCACAATCCGTGCGATTGGCGGCGATGTTGCCGATTTTGCGGTTGGCGACCGGGTGATGGCGCTTCCTGATTGGGGCGGATACGGCGAAAAGATTGTGGTGGATGCCGCGCTTGTAACCCGACTTCCGGATGTGGTTGGTTTCCATGCGGCGGCTGCATTCCAAATTGCCTATGGTACATCATGGTTTGGATTGAAATATCGCGCCAATGTGCAGCCGGGAGAAGTTGTTTTGGTGCATGGGGCGGCCGGGGGTGTTGGCCTGACGGCGGTTGAATGTGCCAAATTGCTGGGTGCAACGGTGATTGCCACCGCCGGCGGGGCGGAAAAATGCGCCATCGCACAATCGCATGGTGCGGATTTTGTTATCGATTACAAAACGCAAAGCATTCGCGACCGGGTAAAGGAAATCTGTGCCGGGATAGGGCGAACGGGGGCCGATGTGGTTTATGACCCGGTTGGCGGTGATGTATTTGACCAAAGCCTGCGTTGTGTGGCGCCCGGTGCGCGAATATTGCTGATTGGTTTTGCCAGTGGTTCCGTGCCGCAAATCCCGGCCAATATCTTGCTGGTCAAGAATGTTGCCGCACTTGGGTTCTATTTCGGGGCCTATCTAGAACAAAACCCGGAAATCGCCCGTGCGGGCATGACAGAGCTTTTGGACCTGCTGTCATCAGGCGCAATATCACCGATGGTTTCTGCAACATATGAACTTGCCGATGCGATGGATGCCCTGAGCGCCATCCGCGACCGGACGGCGACCGGCAAGCTGGTTATCCGCTGCGGCGCATAGCCGCTAGCGGCATCTGTGCCGGAATGCCCGGTGTGAGATGCATCGGGTATTTGGCGTTCATATTCAGCGATTAACGCCCCGCTCCCGTTCCCGTTCCCGCCTCAACATGCAGCACTCTGTATCTGAACTCCTGCTTTGGGGAGTATTTTTGTTGGGTTGGCGGCTTTGGTGCAGATGGCGTGGCCCGGGTAAGAGATGGGGTTCGCCGCGCAAGATGCCGTGCGCTGGGGGTAAATGGTTCGGATTGGCATTATGCGGGCTTGGGGTGTGTGGGTTCGAGGTATGCGTTGAGCTTGGGGGACGAGGCGTTCTGAGCCCAAATCGGTGTGCGGCAGCAGATGTGCTGTCTTTGCGCTGCGATCGGTTGAGGTGTCATCATTTAGTGCCCGTAGGCAGCAGGCCAAGTGCCGCGTGATGCCGTGCGTCGGGCAGCGGACGGTTCGCGGCGTGTGCCGTTCTTGGCGTGGCGCTTGGTGCGGGTGGCTGGCGTTAGTTTCTGTTTAACAATGCCGGGTAAATGGGGGGCTAGGGCAGCATTTTTAGCTTGGGAGCGCAGTTTGTGGGGGCATATGGATGCGGTGGTATGTGTCGAGGGGGGAATGCGAAGTGTTGGGCAGTTGATGGGGGATTGGTTGAGATTGGTGTTGCTTGGTTTGGGGCATGAATTTGTCTTGGTTGGCGGGGTGTTCCGGGCTTAAACCGGCGGCGGGGTATGGTGCGGGGGCTTGCCGGGCAGGGTTTGTTTGGTGCCTTGTTCGGGGGATTTATCCGGGGCGGTTTGAGGCGTGTTGGTGATTGTTGTGTGATTGATTTTGCGGTTGGGCAATTCTTCTATTAATCAAGTGCTTGAAATTTTATAGGATGTTGCGGCGAACGTCCTTTTTGTCCCTGTATCTGTTGACCCATTGGAATGCCCGTTGATGTCTGAGAAGATCGATAAAGCAGACGATCCCGAAACGTCCGACAAGACGCGGGCCCAATATGAAAGCTTTCCCTATCCGGCGCGTGATGCGAAGGACGAGGACAAGCGCCTTGTCGTTGGATCGCCGGGGAATTGGGACGAGGTGGTTCATTTCGTCTTTGGCGGGCGTGATCCATCGGCGAAAAACAAAAAGATCAGGATATTGGTCGCAGGCGGTGGCACCGGCGACGGGTTGGTGATGCTGGCGCAGCAGGCGCGCGATCGCAAGGTCAAGGCCGAGATCGTTTATATCGATCTGTCCACGGCGTCACGCGAGATTGCCGAGGCACGGATCAAACGGCGCGGCCTTGAAAAGAATGTCAGTTTTGTCACTGGATCATTTGTTGATCTGGCCGGGGAATATGGCCCGTTTGATTATATTGATTGCTGTGGGGTGCTGCATCACCTGCCAGACCCGGATGCCGGGTTAAAGGCTTTGGCCGATGCCTTAAAGCCCAAGGGCGGCATGGGGTTGATGGTTTACGGCGAGCTGGGCCGGACCGGCGTTTACCATATGCAGGAAATGATGGAGCGCCTGTCGGCCGAGGCGGGCGGGTCAAAGCGGCTGGCACTTGGCAAGGCGCTGTATGATGCGCTGCCCGGCACCAATTGGTTGCGGCGCAATCCGTTTGTTGGCGATCATGTTCATGGCGGCGATGCCGGGTTTTATGATTTGTTGCTGCATCAGCAGGACCGCGCCTATCGCGTTGATGAGGTTTTTGATTTTGTTGAAAAGGCCGGTTTGCGGCTTTTGCAATTTATCGAGCCGATGCGCTATGATCCGACGACCTATTGTTCGCGCCATGATGTGCTGGAAAAGGCGGTGCATGTGCCGTTTCGCCAGCGTGCTGCCCTTGCCGAATTAATGGCGGGCAATATTACCAAACATACCTTTTATGTGACCAAGGCCGGGAACAAGGTTAAGCCGCCGATGCCCGATCGTGATGCCGTGCCATTCTTCGTTCGGGTGGACGGAGTGTCATTGGCGCGATCAGTTGCTAAAACCGGCCATATCAAGATCACTTTTACCGGTTTGTCCGTAACACGCAATTTACCCCCGGCAAGTCCGGCGATCCTGACGCGGATTGATGGCAAGCGCACGGTCGGCGAGATTTATGACCTGTTTGATCCCAAACCCGAAAAATATGAATTTGATGCCCAGTTTGCCGTGATGTATGCGGTGCTGAATGCCGCCAATCTGATGTATTTGCATCCGGCGACGTAATTTGGTGGGCGTGCGTATTGCATCACATCAGGCAAAAAAATGCCGGTCATCGAGGGGATGACCGGCAATCAGGAGGCAGAACCGTCAGTAGTTGGGACGTGTGTCGGTTCTATGTTTTGGGAGGGTGAAAACGCTGGTTAGCGCTTCAAGGACTTGCAAGGGGAAGGAAAGCGGGCCTTGCAAGGAAAACAGACGGGGAAACATAATAAAAACTCTTGGTTTGGGTGCCCTTAAGGGGCATTGGCGGTGACAGGGCGGATCAATTTGATGGCCCTGACACCAAGTGAAAAGCTTAGGCTTTCCAGAACGGTTTGACTGATTCTTGGTGCGCTTCGTAAACGTCCCAGCCAATGTCGCGCAGCAGATGGCTATCCATCGTCGCAAGCTTTTGGCGCAGAACATAACGTTTTGCCCACTGACGCGGCAGGTCCATGACACTGACGGTGTTGTGGTGACGGCGGGTGGTGACAAAAGCACCGGCATCTTTGGTGATCGCGACCATGATCGTATTCCTTTAATCTATCGGCCGGCTCTCAGTTCGTATGCGGCCTGGGTAATTTTGAGTGTTGCGTTCTGTTAAACCCAGAGTTACGCCGAATAATGCTTGCGTTCAAACCATCTTTTGTCATCATAGCATGAGTTTTTATCATGCAAAGTAACCCTCATGAAGCGCCGCCCATTGCCGTTAAACGCACTTCGTTCCTTTGAAGTTGCCGGTAGACTTGAAAGTTTCACCAAAGCGTCACATGAGCTTAACGTGACACAAGGGGCTGTCAGTCGACAGGTTCAGCACCTTGAAGATGTTCTGGGGCGGCAATTATTTGAACGTCAGCATCGCCGGTTGAAGCTGACCCGTCCGGGGCGGAATTTGCTGGTGTCATTGACGGCGGCATTCGATTCGATTGAACTGGCGGTGTCGCGGATCGAAAACCGGCCCGATGATACGCAGTTAAAGGTGTTGTCGCCTTTGACCTTTGCCATGCGCTGGATCGTGCCGCGACTGGGCCGGTTTCAGATGGAACATCCCGATCTTCAGGTTCAACTGGGTACCTATAGCGACGATGCGGCCCCGGTTGATTTCAACGAAACCGATATTGCCATCCGGTTTGCCGATGTGCCCGGCGATCAATTGGTGCATGAATTCCTGACCGGCGAGCGATTGTTGCCGGTGTGCCACCCCAATCTGGCAAAGGAATTGGACAAGCCAGAGGATCTGGCCAAGGTTGCATTGTTGCATTGTTCGGCCCAGCGCGAGGATTGGCGGATCTGGTTAAGCGGCACGGGGATCAAAGGCGTTGACCCGGATCGCGGGCCGGTTTTTGCGACCCTTGATATGGCGATGGAGGCCGCGGCCAGCGGATTTGGCGTGGTGATTTCCGATCCGGCGATGATCGGGGAGTATGTTTTGACCAAACGTTTGATGGTGCCGTTCGATTTGCCGATCGACAGTCCCTATGCCTATTCGCTGTGTTACCCCGAAGGGCGGCTTGAACGGCGCAAGGTGCGGGCGTTTCGCGACTGGCTGATGGGCGAGATCAAGCTTGAAAGTGACAAGCGCAATATCGCACAGTTGAAATCCGGGGCCTAGCCAAGCCCGTTAAATGGTCTGATGAGAAAGCTCCTTTTCTGCCTTTGGTGCTGTGATGCCCATTACGTGGGTGCTCTCGACGGAAGTTTCCTTCAGCATTCCGCCAGAAGCGCTACCAGTCCGGTAATTAGATACAGTCAGATATCCTTAAAATCATTGGTTATAGCGATTGTAGGCCGTGGTGTGGGGCGTCTTCCGAAGGGCAATCCTGTCAGCGGCAACCTGATGGCAGCATGTGAGTGAAGTCGCAGATGATGCGCCGATGATTCTCCCGGCGCGAGCGGCTTGATTAGCGCCCATTTCTTGTTGGGCAACCAGAAATGGATCTTCATGATCTTTATCTTCTAAGTCATTGAATAATTTAACAGTTAATGAGATCTGACCTTAGGTTCTGGGGCATTATCTGTAGGTGGGGCGCGCCCTATGGCCCATCTTTCGAGGTTCAACCTATGGATGTATTAATCTATAATGTAAAAATCCTTGGTTGACTTGCTAAAGTTGTCGCTGGTACAACCCTTGATGTAAAGAAATTGCATATTCTTGCTCTATGGTAGCAAAAAGGAAGCTTTATAATGGCCGCGCAAAATTACACAGCTTACGTCGGAGTTACGCCAACGGTGGTCAGTCTTGATGACGGGAGTACTATGGCTCAAGTCAGGACGGCATTGGGCTCGTCTATGGCGTCTACCGATAACTTTCTTTATGAAAATACCGTGACACAAGAAAAAACGGTGCTTTGGCCGGTCTCTCAAGAGAGTGTTGCCAAGTTAAGCGGCTGTCACTTTCCGCCTGTGCCAGGTCAGGGGGTAAATACCCCAATCATTCAGATTGTAAGTACTGCCGAAAATGACCAATCCCTTATGGGAACCCGGACTGCTTCTGGCTATGTTTATAACAGTCAGTATTTTGGCGTAAAAATCAGTTTGAATGAAACCGATGCGGCTGCGGTTACAAACAACCAAGGCATGTTCCAACCCGTCATGCTTCAGAACGTTGTTAGCGCCAACCCGAGCTATCCACTTTCGTTCCAGAACGCAATGATCTGTCAAAAGGGTGCAATCATCCAGTTTGATATTAGTTGCTGGGGCGCAGCAGGCTGGGGATATACGATCACTTCAACAATGAATACATCAACAGACATTTGCGGAAGCCCTCTTTACGCTATTTATCCCGCGGGGAGCGGTGCGAAAATGGGTGGGCTGGGGCTGCGCCGGTATAATTCAAAGGCAGGCGACACCATTCAGATGAAAGCCAATGCGGCGCTTGGTATCGCCAAACAATACAATGTTGAATATTCCACAATCACGGTTAAAGGGTGGTCACTAAGTGAGTGGGCAGAGCCCCGCACCACGAATAATACCCCCATACCATCTGGCCCCACCCTCGAGGAGGCTATGAGGTCAGGTATCAACCTTGACGAGATGATAGACGCATCCAATTTCGTACCGCCACCACCGGCTGGCGGCGGGGACATTCCGGGCGGAACAAGCCAGCCGGGAACGCCAACAGCTGGGCCCCCTTCCAATCAAAAATTTGGAACATTTTCGGGCTGTACTCCATCTGGAATTCCAAATACTCGCTCCGAGGGTTTGGTTGGATCCATCGATATTTTTTGCCTGGTATTTGACAGTGATGCTGACGCCAAGGCGGTCATCAAAATACTTAATTCAGGCACCATGGGTTTCGGTAGCTAATCGAACGGCCCTGACAAAAGACAGGGGTGTTTCTAGCTGAAGAAAAATAAATAGAGAGGATTTTTTATTATGACCAGTGAACTTGTGAAAGTCGTCAACGGAGGTGCTGGTGGTGTTGCGAGCCTCGATCCTGCGGCAATGTTATCAGCCATTCGCACCGAGTTAGAAGGTGACCATCCCCCCTTAATGGACGAAAATCAGTCCTTTATGATTGCTGGCGCGCCGTTGCAGCCTGATGACGAGGCGACGACGCCACTCTCAGATGCACTTTCGACAGCAGGTACGCCGCCGGTACTAACAGTTGGAGACCCAATTGTGGTTATTCCGACGAATGAAACCTGGGTTCAACTTACAACGGCAGAACAACTGTCTGTATTGAATACCGTCGCGCAAGTGACAAAGGGGCTTACGATCGGGAATGCTGACGGTGGTCCGCCGACAGATGAAAATTCAACAATGTTCAAGACAACCAGAGACTCTATGGAGGTTGTTGAAGCAAGCTGGATGACATCAGAAGCCCCTCGCATTCAGACAGCGATCACATCAAACTCCTATTTCAGCAAGTTTGCGGAAAGCATGTCGATAAGCAGTTCGAACAGCACGTCAGCTTCAGTTTCGACTCCCTATGGTGGCGGTTCTGCGTCCTATAGTTATGCAGAATCGCACTCACACAGTTCCTCTAAAGTATCAACCTATAGTGTTGGTACTTATAATGTGAATATTGCGGTGGTCGAGATAGATCAGAGCAAAATGAAACTGACGTCAGATTTCCAGGCTGCTTTGTCCGCGGCAGTCAGCCCTCCGAACACTTCTAAAGCGGATATGTTTATCGCTATTGTTCAAGCGCTGAATAAATACGGTTGGTATCTTCCGGGAAAATTCACCGTTGGTGGTGTTCTTTACACGACACAATCCAGCGAAAGCTCCAGTTGGTCTGATGCGCAAACGACATCGACCACTTTTGGTGGTTCGTTTAAGGCATCATTTGACGGCATCGGCGGCGGAGCGGCGTACAAACAAGCCAACAAATCAGGGACCACTTCATCAGGCTCAACGGGAAGCTCTGCCTTGTCCTTTACAGCAATTGGTGGATCACCAGCAGATTCAAATGATTATGCAAAATGGTCGACTTCAATGCTTGATGCCAATAATTGGAATATCTCAAACTACCTGACGCTTATTCCTTCAATTTATCCTCTGTACAACATGGGGACGGATAATAGGCAGATGTTAGTTTACATCAATAACATGATCGCTTCTCAGTATGCCATTAGTCCAGAACTTGGAACCATCCAGCCGATGGTTGACTGTGGTGCATACTCGACAGCAGTTAGAAATATGTTGCCCGGGTTTGGCTGAAATATGGTTCGTCAATAGCATCGGCCTACGTTCAGGACTTATTGTGCCATCCTAAGATAAGTTGACGGGCTTCACGAAGCCAGCGGCGCTACGCCGCTGGCTTTTTGATGTGTCTGTTCTGGCGTTTGCATTGCCAGGGCGAGTGCGGCCTCATGGTATTGTTTGTATGGTCTCGGTGATCAGAAACAGGTAGTGAACGCCCTGATCGCTCTCGACATAAGTGGTGTCGTGGACAAATATTCCCTCGGGACGGCAGGCATTGCGCTTGATCAGCAGATTATTCGGGTGCTTTCTCATCCAGAGCGGACTGTTGGTTGTTTTCATGATGACCGGAGCCCTGGAAGCGCCGCAAAAATAACAGTTTCGCGATGATGCCTTGAAATCGCACCATTTTATTTCGCATTATGAATATGTTGTTTGGGGCAATCAGGGTCAGATGCAATGGTGATGCGTCCGGTTTAGAAATGTCCGGAAGGGTGTCGGTGCTGCGTCCGTATTGATGGCAGTTGATTGCGTGATACAAGTTGGCCTTGCCGGGGTTCGGGCCTTGGGCGGGCAGGTTTCAGGAAAAAAACGATCATAAAGACGTTCATGACGATGACGGGACATACAGGTAAAACCTGTGCGGCTCGGACGGTGGCACAGAAAGCTGTACGGAAAAAGGGGAGCCGGGGGATGATTTCCCGCTTTGTTGGCAGCACTGTTTTGGTGCTTGCGATTGGGGTGTCGATGACATCCCCGGTGATGGTTCGGGCGCAAAATGCCGATAAACCCGTTATCATAGCGGCCCCGACCATTTCGGTGACCGAAGAACAGCTTAGCCCGCTGACCACGGTGTCGCATGGCATATCGTTATATGGCGATTTGAAATACGGGCCGGATTTCCACCATTTTGATTACGTCAATCCCGATGCGCCCAAGGGCGGCACATTGGTACAAAGTTCCATCGTGGCGTTTGATACGCTTAATCCCTTTACCCTTAAGGGGACGGCGGCGGCAGGGCTTGGCCTGATTTATGACAGTCTGATGGTATCAAGTGCGGATGAGCCGAGCTCGCTTTACGGGTTGATTGCGCGCAGCATTGAATACCCCGATGATCGGTCGTTTGTTATTTTCCATCTTGATCCACGCGCACGTTTTCATGATGGCACCGATATCACCGCCGAAGATGTGGTGTTTTCGTTCAATATCCTGATCGAAAAAGGCAGTCCGTATTATCGACAATATTACGCCCAGGTCGATAAGGTTGAGGCGATTGACGATCTGACAGTTCGGTTTGATTTCAAGCCGGGCAATAATCGTGAAATGCCGATGATCATTGCCGAACTGGCGATTATGCCCAAACATTATTGGGACGGGCGGGATTTTTCCAAGACCACCTTTGATGCCCCGGTTGGCAGCGGTGCGTACAAGATTGAAAGTTTCGAGGCCGGACGACGCATTACTTATGCGCGGGTCAAGGATTACTGGGCGGCGGATTTGCCGGTTAATCGCGGCAGCAATAATTATGATGCCATCCGGTATGACACCTATCTTGATCTTGATGTGCAGCGACAGGCGTTTTTTGCGGGTGAGTACCTAACACGCAGCGAACATTCATCGCGCGAATGGAATACCGCCTATAACACACCCGCTATTCAAAGCGGCGAGATCAAAAAGGAATTTCTGGCCGATTACTTGCCGAACGGTATGCAGGCCTATGTGTTTAATACACGCAAGGCCAAGTTTGCCGATATTCGCGTTCGTGAAGCATTGCAATATGCCTTTGATTTCGAATGGCTGAACCGGGCGATGTTTTATGGTGCGTATAAGCGCAATGTCAGTTATTTCGCCAATTCCGAATTGGCCGCAGCCGGCCTTCCCGAGGGTGAGGAGCTTGGCATCCTGCAAGGGTTTAAAAGCCAACTTCCGCCGGAACTGTTTACCCAGCCACCGCAATTACCCAATTTTGACGCGCCAAATGGCCGACGCGAAGCGTTACGGCATTCGATAAAGCTGTTGCAGGAAGCCGGATGGGAATTGCGCGATCAGCAATTGGTCAACAGCAAGACCGGCGAACCGTTTGTATTTGAATTGATTATTCGCCAGCCGGGGTTGGAAAAAATCGCACTGGTTCTGAAAGCGCGCCTGCGTCAGCTTGGCGTGACGCTTGAAATCCGCCTGATTGATACCGGGCAATGGGTTAACCGTATTCAGGCCTATGATTTTGATATGACGACATTCTGGTGGCAGCAAAGCCTGTCGCCGGGCAATGAACAACGCATTTTCTGGTCTTCGGCGGCCGCCGATCAACCGGGCAGCCGGAACTTCGCCGGGGTTCGTAGCCCGGTTATTGATGAACTGATTGATCTGGTTGTTGATGCCGATAACCGTGAAAGCCTTGTGCAGCGGGTGCGCGCGCTGGACCGTGTGTTGCAATGGGGTTTTTATGTGATCCCGCAATATTATCTGGGCGGGGAACGGATGGCCTATTGGGATGTGTTTGGCCGACCTGATACCGTGCCGTTAAAGGGAACATCGATCATGACATGGTGGATTGACCCGGAAAAATCACGACAGCTTAAGAAGGGCGGGTACTAGGCCATGCTGAATTATATCCTGCGTCGTCTTTTGCTGATCCCGGTGACGTTGTTTGGCATCATGGTGTTGAACTTTGCCATTATCCAGTTTGCGCCGGGTGGCCCGGTTGAACAGATTGTTGCCCAGTTACAGGGGGCCGATGTTTCGGCGACCGCGCGTATCAGCAATCAGGGGGCCGAAAGCGGCGGCGGTGGTTCTGGCGGCGGGGCAGGTGCGGGGAATAATTTTTCATCGACCTCGACCTATCGCGGCGCACAGGGGCTTGACCCGGAAATCATCACCCAGCTTGAAAAGCAGTTTGGCTTTGATAAGCCAGCCTATGAACGGTTCTGGATGATGATGAAAAATTATCTGACGTTCGATTTTGGCCAAAGCTATTTTCAGGATCGCGATGTGGTTGATATCGTGATCGACAAGATGCCGGTGTCGATATCGCTGGGTCTGTGGTCAACCTTGATCATCTATATCGTGTCGGTGCCGCTTGGGGTTGCCAAGGCGGTGCGTGATGGATCAAACTTTGACGTCTGGTCATCGGCGGCGATCATTATCGGTTATGCGATACCGGGCTTTTTGTTTGCCGTGATGCTGATTGTGGTCTTTGCCGGGGGGACATATTTCGATCTGTTCCCGTTAAGGGGGCTGACATCATCGAATTTTGATGAATTGTCGCTTTTGGGCAAAATTGGCGATTATTTCTGGCATTTGGCCTTGCCGATTACGGCCTTGACGATTGGCGGGTTTACCACCCTGACGATGTTGACCAAGAACTCGTTTCTGGATGAAATTAACAAGCAATATGTTGTGACGGCAAGGGCCAAGGGCCTGACCGAAAAGCGGGTTTTATATGGGCATGTCTTTCGCAATGCGATGTTACTGGTGATTGCCGGTTTCCCCAGTGCGCTGATCGGGTTGTTGTTTACCGGATCGGTTTTAATCGAGGTGATCTTCTCGCTCGACGGACTTGGGCTTTTGGGCTTTGAGGCGGTGATGAAGCGCGATTATCCGGTGATGTTTGCCACTCTGTATCTGTTCACGCTGTTTGGTCTTGTGCTGAACCTGATCAGTGATCTTAGCTATCATTTCATTGATCCGCGGATCGACTTTGACGCGCGGGAGAATTGATCATGGCAAATATCATCCTGTCGCCGTTAAACAAACGCCGTATGGCAAATTTCCGCGCCAACAAGCGCGGTTATTGGTCGTTGATGCTGTTTAGCGTGATGTTTGTGATTTGTCTGGTGGCTGAACTGGTCGCCAATGACAAACCGATTTTCGTGAAATTTGACGATAACTGGTACATCCCGATCCTGTCAGATCATCCTGAAACCGCCTATGGCGGGGATTTTGATGTTCAGACCGATTTCTATGATCCCTATATCCTTGGCAAGATCAAGGAACACGGATTTGCCATTTGGCCACCGATCCCGTTTTCATACGAGACCATTGATTTCCAAATGCGCGAAGCCCAGCCCGCCCCGCCATCATCGCGCCATTGGCTTGGCACCGATGACCTTGGGCGGGATGTTTTGGCGCGGCTGATTTACGGGTTCCGCATTTCCATTTTGTTTGGTCTGGCCTTGACGATCATCAGCTCGGTGATCGGGATTGCGGCCGGTGCGGTGCAGGGGTATTTCGGTGGTTGGCTTGACCTTGGTTTTCAGCGGGTGATCGAAATCTGGTCCGGGTTGCCACAGCTTTTCATCCTGATCATTCTGGCCAGTTTGTTTGCACCGGGGTTTGGCACGCTTTTGTTCATTCTTGTGCTGTTTAGCTGGATGAGTTTGACCGGGCTTGTGCGGGCCGAATTCCTGCGCGCACGTAATTTCGAATATGTCCGGGCCGCCCGCGCATTGGGCATGACCGATTATCGCATTATGTATCGCCATGTTTTGCCCAATGCGATGGTGGCAACGATTACCTTCCTGCCGTTTGTGTTGAACGGGTCGATTGTGGCGCTGACATCGCTTGATTTCCTGGGGCTTGGCATGCCGCCCGGATCGCCATCGCTTGGTGAATTGCTGGCACAGGGCAAGAACAACCTTCAGGCACCCTGGCTTGGCATGACGGCGTTCTTTGCGATTGCACTGATGCTGAGCCTGCTGATCTTTATCGGCGAAGCCGTGCGCGATGCCTTTGACCCCCGCAAAACCTTCTAGGGAAACGGATATGACGAGCAATCAATCGACACAGCCGCTTCTGGAAGTCAAAGACCTGTCGGCCAGCTTTGCCGATGTTCCGGCGGTCAAAGGCGTTTCATTTACCCTGGGGCGTGGCGAGACGCTGGCGATTGTTGGGGAAAGCGGATCGGGTAAATCGGTAACCGCGCTTTCGATCCTGCAATTGCTGCCGTATCCACGTGCCAGTCATCCAACCGGATCGATCGTTTTTGATGGTCAGGAAATGGTCGGCACGGAGGCGAAAATCCTGCGCAAAATCCGTGGCAATCGGATTGCGATGATTTTTCAGGAACCGATGACATCGCTAAACCCGCTGCATAACATCGAAAAGCAGATCGGCGAGGTGTTGTTGCTTCACAAAGGATTGCGCGGCGCCAAAGCGCGCGAACGCATTCTTGAGCTGCTTGATCTGGTCGGAATTCCCGATCCGGCATCGCGGCTTGGTGCTTTGCCTCATGAATTATCAGGCGGGCAGCGCCAGCGGGTGATGATTGCGATGGCGCTTGCGAACGAGCCGGAATTGCTGATTGCGGACGAGCCGACAACCGCCCTTGATGTGACGATCCAGGCCCAGATTCTTGAGCTTTTGAAGGATTTGCAGGCCAAGATGGGCATGGCGTTGTTACTGATTACCCATGATCTTCAGATCGTTCGGAAAATGGCCGACAGCGTTTGCGTTATGAAGGACGGCGTGATTGTTGAACGCGGCACCGGGCGGGGGCTTTTTGATAATCCACAGCATCCCTATACTCAGAAACTTCTGGCCGCTGTGCCCAGTGGCGATGCCCCGCCGTTGCCCGATAATGCCAAGGAACTGATCCGCACCAATGATATTTTGGTGCAATTTCCGATTGGTAAAAAAGGTTGGTTGGGGCGGCCGGAATATATCCTTAATGCGGTTGATCATATTTCGCTGACGCTTAAACAGGGCGAGACCCTTGGCATTGTCGGCGAAAGCGGGTCGGGTAAGACGACATTGGCGATGGCGATCCTGCGGTTGTTATCATCAAGCGGCGAAATCATGTTTGATGGCAAAGATATCCGGCAATATTCCGGTGCGGATTTGCGCAGCCTTCGTCGGGATATGCAGGTGGTGTTTCAGGACCCGTTTGGATCGCTTAGCCCGCGGATGTCGATCAGCCAGATCGTCGGCGAGGGGCTTGAAATTCATGCGCCGGAAATGTCGCGACTGGATCGGGTTAAACGCATTGCCGAGGCCCTTGCCGAGGTGGATTTGCCCCATGATGCGATGGACCGATATCCGCATGAATTTTCCGGCGGACAGCGCCAGCGCATTTCGATTGCGCGGGCGCTTGTTTTAAAACCGCGCTTCATGGTCCTTGATGAACCGACCTCGGCACTCGATATGTCAGTACAGGCACAGATTGTCGAGCTTCTGCGTGATTTGCAGGTGCGCCACAAAATGGCCTATCTGTTTATCAGTCACGATCTTCGTGTGGTGCGTGCGCTTTCGCACCGGGTGATGGTCATGCAGGAGGGGCGACTTGTCGAAAGTGGAAGTTCCAGCGAAGTCTTTGAAAATCCGAAAGAATCTTATACAAAAGCACTGTTGGCTGCAGCGCTTGACCTGCGTGCTGCCGGTTCGGAGGTCACCCAAAGCTAGGCTTGACCGGATCAATCTGCGCCATGTTGTCTTTGGCAGCCAACGTGAATTGAATGAAAATAGGCTGGAAGAGAATATGTTCATGACCGATCAGGGACGATCCCCGAAAGTGTTCAGGAACTGTCTGATCCAATTATTGGCAGTGACGTTGTTTGGCGGTTTTTTGGTATTGGGCATGCCCGATGCCCATGCATCGGGCGGGGGCGATGAGGCCGAAACCGAAACGCCTGAAACCCCGCCCGAACCGGTTATTCCGGAAACGGTTTTGATGCCCGATTCAATTGCATTGACGGTGGTGTTGCCCAAGACCGGTACCATTCGCCAGATGGTTTTCTATATCTGGCTTGAGGCATCAAGCGTTGCCGAGCGCAAAACGCTTGAACAGTTTGAGCCAAAATTGCTGAATGCGTTTTTGCGTGAGTTGCAGCGGTTGATGTATCGCGATACCCAGAACCGCTTTGACAAGCTCGAAGAGGGCAAGCGCAATTACAAATATTACGGGCCGGAATTGTTGATGCCGCCGCCACCCAAAACCGAGGAAGAGCTGGAGGCCGAAAAGGAAGCGGCCGAAGCCGCCGAGGAAAATGGCGAGGAAATTAAAGCCGAGCCGCCATTTTCGCCGTTCCAGCCGACCAATAATCGTTATTTCACAGCCCTTCAAAATCGGCTTTTGGCGATTGCACGCGGCATTGTTCCGCCCGAAGCTATCCGGTCGGTTCAGGTGCGTCAGTTCTATGACAACTGGCCGGGCGACAAAAAGCCGGGCCGCCGATAGGCCAGGTACGACCATTGGGCTTTTAAGCTCTTTGGTTTGGCGGGTGCCGGTGGCCGTTTTGCGGCTTCGGCCTTTCTTCTTTGGCTCATGCGTTTTGATTTCGAAGTCAGCTTTGGAACCTAACTTTGGTGGCAGGGTTCTTGTTTTAACGGGTTCTGATCCTGATCCAGAAACGGATCTCCTGTTCTTTCCATCTCCCTCTTCTCTCGGCCCCGCCCCCCCTGACTTTCACGGGCGCCCTTGCAATGTGTGTTGTATGCGGGGCTGTCTTTAATGCTGCCGCCATCGCCCTTTTGGGGCTGGTTTTTTGGGATGGTTGCGGGTGCGGGGGATGGCGCCAGTATTGGGCCTTGCACCGCCTTTTTTGTTTTGTTGTTGGTGCGTGCCGGGGGCTGGATGCCAGACGTGCGCAGAGTCCGCTTGTGTCTTGGTGACAACCTGCTAGATCCATCCGGGGAAATTTTGAAAGGGGCCCGGAATGGCGATTGAGACATGGCTTAGTTTTTGCGCATTGGTATCGCTTATGGTGGCGACACCTGGACCAAGTGTTTTAATCGGCATGTCGCATTCGTTGCGTTACGGGCCGCGACCGACGATGATCACCGCCCTTGGTGATGTTAGTGCCAATATGATCCAGATGGTAATTGCCGCCGTCGGATTGGGCGCGTTACTGGCGACATCAGCCACGGCATTTGGCGTGGTTAAATGGTGTGGGGTGGGATTTTTATTCGTCATTGGCCTGATGGCGATCCTGCGCAAGGCCAAGGGTTCTGCGGGTTTTGATGATAGTAACGATATCGAAACAAAGAAGGCACCTGTCTTTGAACGCGCGCGCAAGCGCCGCCTGTTCAGTGAGGGTTTCCTTGTCGCCGCCGGTAACCCCAAAGCCATTGCATTCTTTGGGGCGCTATTCCCGCAGTTTATTGATCCGACAATTGATCTGGCGCCGCAGCTTGTTGTTCTGGGGGCGACATTTGTTGTATTTGATTACACATTCGTAATGATTTATGCAATGGGGGCAGCGCGATTGATGCCATGGTTGCAGCGACGGGGTGGCAAAAACGTTATTGGCCGGGTCAGTGGCGGCGTTTTGATTGCCGCAGCCCTGTTATTGTCGCTGATTGATATGCCCGAAAACATGACCAAGCCTCGCTAAGCCCTAAGTTGGGGCAAGCGAGAGTTTTCGCGGTATCGGTGCGGCTCATGCACGAGGCATCAGGTAACTATCTGAAATAAAAAGAGTTATCGCAAATTTTCCACAGCCCGTAGAAAGCCGTCAAACAAACCAACTGGTCGGTTTATGGTCTATCTTTACGTATGATAAGATTTTGCTGTGTCGGTAGGACAGGTTTTCTGTCTTATTTGCCGGGGTCCCGATTGCAGGTGGTGATTTACCTGATTTTGCGGATAAAAATCGCGTCGGGAAATGCCGCCTATTGGGTTTCTTTACCGGCCGAGCTGATGATATCGCCAAATTCACGCAGGAAGACAGAGCCCTTAACCGTACGCTGGATCAGAACCGAGCGACGATCGTCTTCGTCGACCTTGCGTTTGACCATGCCCAGCGAACTGAGGCGATCAAGCGCACGGGTAATTGCCGGTTTGGAGATGTTCAACGCATCAGAAAGACCGCGCACCGTATGGGGTGCCGGGATCAGATAAACAGTAAGTAATAGGGCCATCTGGCGGGCGGATAGGTCAGGAGAATCCCGACGCACACTTTCCACAATCGCGATACGCCAAAGGTCAAGCGCCTGAGACGGTTTGATCTCGATCGACATGCCTGTGCCCAACAATTAATTTGTTACGAATACGTAACCTGTCTACCTGACCCCTGTGCGGATGTCAAAGGCCTAATTGGGAAAATTAAACTGTTTACTTCCCGTAACGATCCGCAATCAGCTTAAACGCCGCCCGAATGCCTTGGGCTTCGCCGCCTTCGGGGCGCCCGGGGCGGGCAGTGGGATTCCATGCCATCAGATCGATATGGGCCCAGGATTTTGCCCCCTCGGCAAAACGGTCAAGGAACAGGGCGGCAATGATCGCCCCGCCATAGGGGGAACCGGAAATATTGTTCATATCGGCGGCCTTGCTATCAAGCATCGGGCGATAGTCATCCCACAGTGGCAACCGCCACATCGGATCATGCAGCGCCATGCCATTTTCCATCAGCCCATTGGCCAGATCATCATCATTGGAAAACAGGGCTGGCAGGCCCAATCCAAGGGCAACACGTGCCGCCCCGGTCAGAGTTGCGAAATCAAGCAGCATTTCCGGGTTCTCGGTGGCGGCCTCGGTCAGGGCATCGGCCAGAACAAGGCGACCTTCGGCATCGGTATTGCCGACTTCAACCGTGATGCCCTTGCGGGTCTGAAGGATGTCGCTTGGGCGGTATGCCTTGCCCGATACCATATTTTCAACTGCCGGGATCAGAACGCGCAGGCGCACCGGAATTTCGGCTGTCATGATCATACGGGCCAGTCCCAGAACCTGTGCCGAACCGCCCATGTCTTTTTTCATCAGCAACATGTTGCTGGACGGTTTTAAGTCATAGCCGCCGGTATCAAAACACACACCCTTGCCAACCAGTGTGATTTTCGGGGCATCTTCATCGCCCCAGTGCATATCAATCAGGCGCGGATCGCGGTCGCTGCCTTTGCCGACGGCATAGATGGCCGGGAAGTTGCGCTTGGTCAGGTCGTCGCCGACGATGCTGGTGACCTTGGCACCGAATTCTTCGCCAAGGCGGCGCGCCGCCGCTTCAAGTTCTGCAGGGCCCATGTCATTGGCCGGGACATTGATCAGATCGCGTGCCAGGCCGATGCCGCGTGCAATGTTTTCTGCGCGTTTGGCCGCGTCATTGGTCGGAACGGCAAAAAGCACACGTTTGGCGGTGCTGGCGTCTGATTTGCGGTAACGGTCAAAATGATAGCCGCCGAGATAAAGACCCAGAACGGCCTTTTCACACAGGGCGTCATTGCTGGCGACATCATCGGCCAGGGCATAATCACCCGCCGACAATGCGGTCGGCAGACCGGCGAAATCCCACAGGGTTTTGGCATCATCGACATAGCCAAGCACAATGGCCTGGCAGGTGCCATTCTCGCCCGGAAGTGCCAGATGGGTGCCGCGTTTGCCGTCATAACCGTTGGCCGCGATCCATGCCTGATGGGCGTCAGATTGTTTGCCCAGCCAGTCTTTGAAGCCGGTTTCGGCAATGGCGGTGATGCGGACCGGGTTGGTGGATTTTTCAGACGCGATGATGTGGTCGAACAATTTGACACTTCCCTTTGTGGTGGCGTGGTGGCGCGGCGCCGTGATGGTTTTGCCGGGGCGAGGCACGTCGGATCGTTTGTGCCCTGTCGCAAAATGGCAAGATCTGAAATCAATATTAAGGATGCCATCGCCAATCGGCAATCGCCCAAAAGAAATCCCCGCATGCGGAAATAACATGCGGGGTAATAATGTTGCAGATCGTGATACCGAATGAGGGTGTTCGATACCGATGGATCAGGGCGTCATGGCCTGCTTTACCGCACGGTTCATGGCAATTGCCTTGGCGGTAAGGTGATCTTCGCCGTCAAAAACCGTAAATTGCAGGGCAATACGATTACCGGCCTTGTCCTTGATCAGGTCGGCCATGTCTTTGGCGTATTCGACCATGTTGTTGTTTTGTTTCCAGGCAAGGCGACGGGCACGGCTTTCCGGGGATGTGTCTTTTTCCCATGTGCCAAGACGGGCTTCTTCGCTGCCGACCCCAATCGTAAGCGCGATGGGATGGGTGGGGTTGAAATCCGGATTATCAAGCAAGGCGTCGATTTCCGAAAATCGTTGCGGGGTATTCATCCAAAGCGACGGGCTGCCCGCGACATAACCATCAAAGGCATCGGGATCGGTTGCCAATGCATGCAGCGTCATCAACCCGCCAAGCGAATGCCCAAACAGGGTTTCGCGGGTGGTATCGACAGGCAGGTTGGCCGTGACAAACGGTTTGATTTCATCAATGACAGCGCGCAGATAGATATCGCCACCGCCCAGTTTCGGCCAAGGCCGTTGATTGGGCCGTTCGGGCAGGTTGTAATCTTTGGCTGGCGGGGTGAAATCATATGTCCGCTGGTCGTTACTGCCAAAGCCGGGCATTTCGGCAATGCCGACGATTACCGGCGGGCTTAGTTTGTAACGCGCCCCAAGCGGGCCAAAGGCGGTTGCCAGTTCGGCAAACAGACCAATCGATTCGGCGCCATCGAAACTATAGATCACGGGAAATCCGTTTTTTGGGGCGGTTTGATCGGGTTGCCAGACCAGAAGACGCATATCGCGCCCGAGAATTTCAGAATGCAGGACATATTGCCCAATGGTATCGCGGGCCAGATCGGTGGCCTGTGCGGGCTTTGCCAGAAGGGGGCCAAGCAACGGGATGGAACAAAGGGCAAGTTTGAAAATTGGAAACCGCATTGGCGACCTGCTGTTCGTGAAGGGGAATGGGATGGTCCTATGGCAAGATGACGTTTGAGAAATCAGAAGCGGTAAACAGGTTCGGGGATAGAACATCCGGGATGTAAAGAACTTGAACCGGATTTTGAAAGTTCCGATAGTGACGGCCATGATCCGCCATTTGATAAAGGATATTGTCCATGGAAACGCGCCCCGTTCTTTATATCGGCAATAAAAACTATTCATCCTGGTCGTTGCGCGCATGGCTTGGCCTGCGGGTGGCGGGGGTTGATTTTGACGAAAAGCTGGTGCCGCTTTTTACCGAGGAATGGCGCGCCAAGGCACCGGTATTTTCCCCAAGTGCCAAGGTGCCCGCCCTGTTTGATGGCAAGAAAACCATCTGGGAGGCGCTTGGCATTTTGGAATATATCGCCGATAGCCAGCCCGATACGATGTTATGGCCGCTTGATATCGATATCCGGGCGATTGCGCGGTCGGTATCGCTTGAAATGCATGGCGGGTTTGGCGCTGTGCGCAATAATATGCCGATGAATTTGCGCAAAAGCATGCCCGGTCGCGGCCGGGGCGAGGGCGTGGATAAAGACATTGCCCGCATTGGCGAGATTTTCAAAACCTGTCGCGTTCAATATGGGCAGGGCGGTGATTTCCTGTTTGGGCATTTTTCGATTGCCGATGCGATGTTCGCCCCGATTGTTACCCGGTTTAAAACCTATGACGTGACGCTTGATCCGGTTGGGAATGCCTATATGGAAGCCATCCTTGGTCTTCCGGCGATGGTTGAATGGTATCGTGATGCCCTGGCCGAGGAATGGGTGGTGACCGAGGATGAGTTGCCCGAGGTTTAAGCAAGAGAAGTCGCACCAGCATCAGTACCAAAGGTCATTCGGCGGACAATGGCAGGATTGAACGGCACATATTTACCTGAGATCGATCCACCGGGTGGTGATGCCGGGTTGGATCGTTTGTTGCGTGATGTGCGGTCCTGCCAGATTTGTGCTGATCAATTGCCGCTTGGCCCGCGCCCGGTGGTGCGAATGGCGGTAACGGCAAAAATTCTTGTGATCGGACAGGCACCGGGAACCAAAGTGCATGAAACCGGCCTGCCATGGAATGATGCATCGGGTGACCGGTTGCGCGATTGGTTGCAATTGTCGGTCATGGATTTTTATGATCCGGGCAAACTGGCGATTATGCCGATGGGGTTTTGTTATCCCGGACGGTCTGCGCGTGGTGGGGATTTGCCGCCCCGCCCGGAATGTGCCCCGACCTGGCATGATGCCTTGTTAAATCACCTGCCAGATATCGGTTTGACCCTGTTGATTGGGCAATATGCCCAAAATCGGTATCTTGGTCCGCGCCGAGCCAAGACGATGACCGAAACGGTGCGCCGGTTTGAGGACTACCTTGCGGACGGGATGTTGCCGATGCCCCATCCAAGTTGGCGTAGTACCGGGTGGATGAAAAAGAACCCGTGGTTTGAACGGGATCTTTTGCCGGTGCTGCGCGATCGCGTGTATGGGGTGTTGGGCTAGGGGCTTGACGGCATTTAGAGTTTGGCAAGAAAACGATGCCATTGTGAAAAAAGGCCAAACAAAATAACGAGGTCACAATGAGCAAACTGGACATAGCAACCATCGCAACCGCAATCGCAGGGTTGGATGGCTGGAAATTGGCAGAAGACGGATTGTCTATCGGCAAGGTTTATCTGTTTGACGATTTCAATGCGGCATTTGGTTTTATGACGCGCATCGCGATGCAGGCCGAAAAGATGAACCACCATCCGGAATGGTTTAATGTTTACGGCAAGGTTGGCATTACACTGACGACCCATGATGCGGGCGGTGTTAGTCAAAAGGATATTGATCTGGCAGCCTTTGCGGAAATGCTTGTTTCCTGATCCTAGTCTGTAAGGTTGGCCTTTTTGCCGGGGGCCGGGGAATGCGGTTGGGGTGCCTCAAAAATCTTGTCTGCCTGATACCAATATCGGGCGGGGATTTCTTTTGTGGCAGTGGTCAAAAATGGATTGGCGATGTCTATTCTGGTTCTTTGGGATAGATGGGCTTGGTCTATGATGGCGCGGATATGCGGGTGCCTTGCAAATAGTGCCAGAAAAGAGCCATCTTCATAGGCTTTTTGAAACCCGAGCGTTACTGCATTTGCCAGCTCCGGGTTGTCTTTGTTGACAAAAAAGAACATCGCAAACGGATAGACCAGCACAAGGTTTTCTTCGACCGCAATGTCGGGATTTGCCGGGCCAAATTCGCGTATTTCGGGAAAGGCTTCGGTAATGCCGCGCGGGAAATAATCCAGCCGCCCGGCATTGATAAGTTTGAACACATGTTCATAGGGTGCCGCGGTGACCGACAGGCCTGCATTTTTAAGGATTTCGATATCGGCCCAGCCCAAACCCTGTCCGGCATGAAGGGGGGCCAGTTGTGAAAGCGTCGTGATCGTGTCAAAGATTTTTTGCCGATCTTTGCGAATAATCATCAACCGGTAGCCCAGCAAACCACGCATGATCGGGATTCTAATCGGCAGGAATTCGGTTTCAAATTCCGGGCTGGTCCCGGCCCAGTAAATTGTAACGTCCTTGCCGTCTTTTAGCCGTTCCATGGCACGGGTTTGTTGCATCGGGATGCTTGTTGGTCGCATTTTATAGGGTATTTCCGATTTATCGAGCACCAGTTTAAGGGTGGCGAGGATAAAATCATGCGGGCCTTTTTCCGCCTCGACACGCAGCGGATAGATAACATTTAACGGCTGTTCAGGTTGGGCGCGGGCGGTTTTCCCATGTCCGTATATTGCAAAAAAAGACATCACAATAACGATGGTTGTCAGTCCGCGCATGCTTTGGAGCCCTTTGCGATTTTGGGTTCCCGGGGCAGCAACAGGTATTGTTTTTTGTCGGTTATTTATTTTATGCCCTTGGGGCTTTGTATGTTGTTCTTTTCAAAATGCTTTCAAGGTGCGGGCAGGGCACAAGCGGGCCGTAAACCTTGTGACCGTTCCACGGTGAATGTCAGGGATGTATGAAAAGAAAACGCCCTGCCATTGTGGGGATGGCAGGGCGTCTTTCGTGGCAGCGGTTCCGGATTCCGGGGGCTGGATTATTTGGGCTCTAGCCTTACCGCGCCATCGATGCGGATGGTTTCGCCGTTGATCATCTGATTTTCACAGATATGCAGGGCGAGACGGCCATATTCCGCCGGGTCGCCAAGGCGTTTGGGGAACGGGATGTTTGATGCAAGGGCTTCCTGCATTTCATCGGACAGGGCGGTAACCATCGGTGTGCCGAACATGCCCGGTGCAATGGAAACCACCCGGATGCCATGGCGGGCGAGTTCGCGGGCTGCCGGAAGCGTCATGGCAGCAACTCCGCCTTTGGACGCGGCATAGGCGGCTTGACCGATCTGGCCTTCGAAGGCGGCAATCGATGCCGTATTGACGATCACGCCGCGTTCGCCCGATGGACCGGGTTCATTGCGGCTCATGGCGGTGGCGGCAACACGCATCATGTTGAATGTGCCGATCAGATTGACATTGATAACACGTGCAAAGGCATCCAGATCGGCCGGGCCTTCGCGGCCAACGATGCGTTCGCCCTGAAGAATTCCGGCGCAATTAACCAGAATGGATGGGGAGCCCTGCGTTTCAACGACCTTTGAAATGGCGGTTTCAACACTTTTGGCATCCGATACATCAACGCCATATCCGACACCGCCAAGTTCGCCCGCCGTGGCTTTGGCGCCGTCTTCATTCAGGTCAAAGGCGGCAATTGTCGCCCCGGCATCCGCCAGAACACGTGCTGTCGCAGCCCCAAGTCCCGATGCGGCACCGGTAACAATGGCGATGGATCCCTTGACCTGCATGGCGTCAAATCCCCCTGTATTGAGCTTGTGAATAAATAATAGGTAATTCTATACCAAATTATCTATTTATCGGGCAAGAGGCTATTTGACGGAGGTGAATTGGGGGGATTGGTTTTGTCGATGCCTTGCGGTGTTGCCGCAAGCGGGTCTTGTGCGGCGACATTTGGCACGGAAAGGGTCGCGTTCTTGGCAAACCTGCGTTCTCGAAGCGCAACAAAGACTGCGGCTGCGATAATCAGCGCCCCGCCGGGCAAAATCGTGAAATCGGGGATTTCGCCAAACAGGATCAGGGCCAGAATGGCAATAATCGGCAGGCGGAGGTACGAAAAGCCGACGAAAAAGCTGTAATCGGCCAGTTGCAGGGCTTTGACGTTGCAGATTTGCATGATGTTCATCATAAGCGCGGCCAGCGCCATCAGGCCAAGGACATGCCAACTGGGTGTTTGCCAGACAAACAGGGCCGGGATCAGGGATACCGGGGTGGTAATCAGCATCAGATAGAATAAAAGTGCTGTGGTGCTTTCGGTTGTGACGAGGCGCTTGGTGATCAGGCCCGCACTGGCCATACAGATCGCCGCGGCAATTGGCAGCAAACTGGCCGGGTGCATGGCAGAGGTTCCGGGTTGAATGATCAATCCGACCCCGACAAAGCCGATCAGAACCGCCAGCCAGCGATGAAGCCGCACAGTTTCGCGCAGGATGACAGCGGCAAGGATGGTGCCAAACAGCGGTACGGTGAAGTTAAGCGTCGTGGCCTCGGCCAGAGGCAGATACAGAACCGCCATGAACCACAGGCACATTTCAGATGCAGACAACACCCCGCGCAAGCCCAAAAGCGGCAGGCGCTTGGTGCGTAATTCAGCAAGCCCGCGCCGCATCACCATCGGCGCAATCATGATCAGGCCAAACAGGAAGCGTAAAAAGACGGCCTGATAGGGATGAAGTTCTTGGGTGGCAAAGCGGATGGTCAGGGTAAAGCAAGCGGCAAGGATGGCCGCCGACAGAGCGTAAAAACTGGCTTGGGTTGATGGCGATTGGGCCGAAAACCAGTGTTTCATGCGATGCCTGCTGTTGCGTTAGGTGGTGGTGTGTGTGGTGTCACGTGCGGGCGGCGGGTCAAGGTCACTTGCGGTGGGAAGGGGGCTTCGATTGATGCGTTTGGCTTCGCGGGCCAATTTTGCCTCGCGCCGGGCAATATACAGGGCCGATCCGACAATCAGCCCGGCACCGGGCAACAGCCATATTTCGGGAACTTCCCCAAACATGACAAAGGCGATCAATACGACAAATGGCAGGCGCAGATAGTTAAACCCGACGACAAAGCTGTAATCGTAGATGCGAAAGGCGTTGGTGTTACAAATCTGGGTGATGTTGGCGACAAACGCGCCAAGCGCCATCAGGCCAAGGGTTTCAAGGCTTGGTGTCTGCCAGACGAACAGGGCCGGAATCAGGGTCATCGGCGTCATCAGCAACATCATGTAAAGCACGATGGTGGTGCTGTTTTCGGTTTTGGATAGTGATTTGATCGTCAGCCCCGCACTGGCCATGCAAAGGGCGGCTATGATTGGAAGCAAGCTTGCCAGTTGCATGGTTTCCGCACCCGGGCGGATGATGATCAGTACCCCGGCAAACCCCGCCAAAAGGGCGGCAACGCGGTATTTTCGAATTTGTTCACCCAGAAAGATCGCGGCGAGAATTGTGCCAAACAAGGGCACGGTAAAGTTAAGCGTCGTCGCCTCGGCGAGTGGTAAATAGGCAAGGGCGGAGAACCAGCAGCTCATGGCGCCCATCGACAAGAAGGCGCGAAAAACAAACATCGGCAGGCGTTTGGTTTTAAGCCGCGTCACCCCGGATCTGAGCGCAATCGGCGCGATAAACATCAAACCGAAAAAATTGCGGAAAAACACCACCTGCAGCGGATCAAGTTCATGGGTTGCCATGCGCACGATTACTGAAAAGATTGCTGCCATGATTGCGGCAATCACCCCAAAGATTGATGCCTGTAAATAGGGCGGCAGGGCATTGAACCAGTTACGCATCGCGCGATCCGCTGTTGTTTTGCGGTGGGGTATCGGTTGAGGTTTCTGGTGGGCTTAGATCAGGGCTTTCGGGGGGATTGATGGTTTTGGCCTTGGTTGCGGGAATGACCTGTGCGTCGGCGGCGCCGGTGGTTGGCATGCGGCGGCGACGTTTTTCGCGTTTGGCCAATACGGCTTCGCGGCGGGCGATATAAAGGGTCGATCCAATAATTAGTGACGCCCCGGCCCAGGTCCAGAAATCAACCGTTTCGCCAAAAATGATGAAAGCCAGTGTCGCAACAAACGGCAGGCGCAGGAAATCAAACGCCATGACATAGGATTGATCGGCCGCCCGGTTGGCGCGGACAAAAAGCTGTTGTCCGGCGGTTGCCATCACGGCGATGACCAACAGCACGCCAAGCTGTTCCCATGTGGGTTGCTGCCAATACATCAGGGCTGGCACCAGTGACAGCGGCGTCATGATCATGCCCATCCATGTGACGATGGCATTGGCACTTTCGGTGCGCGACAGCATTTTAACCGTGGTCACAGCGGTCGCCATGAACAGGGTCGCCATCAGGGCCAGAATGGCACCGGTTTCAAAGGTTTGGCCGAACGGGCGGACAATGATCATCGCCCCGACAAAACCAATGGCAACGGCACTCCAACGGCGCGCACGCACGACTTCGCCAAGGACTACAGCGGCTAGGATGGTGGTCAGGATCGGAACGGTGAAATTGATCGCAATCACCTGTGCCGCCGGGGCAATGGCAAGGGCGGAAAACAGGCACAGCATGCCCGCAAGCCCGATCACAGCACGGATGAAATGCAATTTCAGGCGCAATGTGCGCAATCCGGACAGCCGATGACGCAGCATCCAGGGGATCATCGGGATCAGACCGAACAGATTTCGGAAAAATGCCGCTTCGAACGGATGAACATCGCGTGTGATATAGCGGATAAGCACGGCCATTGCTGCAAAACAAATTGCAGCACCGGTCATCAACAGGGCGCCGCGAAGCGCATCATTATCCGGAGAGACGCGAAAAAGGTGCATGACCATCAACGAATAAGACTGATTTTATAAAAAATCCAGTCTTGATAACCAAATTCGTCATACCATTTGTGCAAGGCGGCAGGCCGAAGACTTCGCGTTGACACGGTTTTCGTGTAAGATCGTCTGATACATATAAAAACTCATTCAGGGGGATGTTTAATGGATGCCATTGATCGCAAGTTGATCGATATCTTGCAAAATGACGCGTCGTTGTCTTATGCCGCGCTGGGGGCAAAAGTCGGTCTTTCGGTTTCGGCGGTTAATGATCGCGTGCGGAAACTGCGCGAACAGAGCGTTATCAAGGCCTATCGCGTTGAGGTTGATGGCGATGCCATCGGGCGGGCGTTAACCGCGATGGTCTGGTTGCGGACGGATCCGGCCAAGGGCAACAAGAAACTGGTGAAATCGCTGATCAAGGCGAACGAGGTTCTTGAATGCCATCACATGACCGGCCGGTTTGATTTCTTGCTGAAGTTGCGGCTGCGCGATACGTCGCATCTTGAAAGTTTTGTCACCGACACGATCAAGGAATTTCCGGGTGTGGTTGAAGTTTTGCCGGAAATCGCCCTGTCTACGGCAAAGGAAACTGCCTTTGTTCCGGCATCAGAAGACAATGATGCTTGATGTTTCCGATAAATTTTCCTGTTTCACGGAATAGAACCGTTTAATATTGGCTGGTAACGGATGGATGTCTGTTCGGTTCGAGTCTGATGTAGGGTAATATTGATCTAGGGGCCGGGTTTCGGCTGGAATTGTGATCGGGCGGCAAGACGGGGTGCAAGCCCGGGTTCAGAGACGAACCAAGACGGGGTTCAGGTCAGGGGCCGGGTCGTTTCTTTGCCTGATGTTTGCCCGGATGTCCGCAAATATTGCCGCAGGAAAGCCGCGTTTTGGCGGTTTAATGCATGTGCCAAGCTTTGTTGGCCCGGAATACGTGACTAGACAAAGCGAGCCAAGGTGGGCGGGTGATTTCGCCCGTTGCATAAAACACTTAATTTTAGGGACGGAGACGCAAACATGATTGACTCGATGAATCTGGTGATCCTGATTGCATCGGTCCTTGTTGTCGTTGCCGTTTTTACCAGCCTGATCAGTTTCCGGGTTGGGGCGCCCTTGCTGCTGGTGTTCCTGTTTGTCGGGCTTGGTGCCGGGGAAGATGGGATTGGCGGAATTGATTTCGACAATGCGCCGCTTGCCTATTTCATCGGGTCAATCGCATTGGCGATGATCCTGTTTGATAGTGGCTTTGAGACTAACCTTCGGACCTTGAAGATTGCCGCCGCGCCGTCGCTTGTGCTGGCGACGATCGGTGTGATGCTGACCACCGGGGTTGTGGGCGGTGTCACATGGCTTGTGCTTGATGTGCCTTGGCTGGTCGCCCTTTTGTTCGGGGCGATTGTCAGTTCAACCGATGCGGCGGCGGTGTTTTTTCTGTTGCGTGTTGGCGGGATCAATTTGCGTGATCGCACGCGCAGCACGCTTGAAGTTGAATCGGGTTCGAACGATCCGATGGCCGTGTTCCTGACGATTTCGCTGGTCGAACTGATCATGCAGGGCGGTGGCGGTGACAACATCGCCCTGCAACTGCTGGAACGGTTCGTTTTGCAGATCGGCCTTGGTGCGGTTCTGGGGCTTGTCGGCGGCTTGGCGATTGTTCAGATGATCAATCGGGTCAAGTTGGAACCGGCCCTTGTGCCCATCGTGACGCTTGCCTGCGCGCTGAGTATTTTTGGCGCAACCAGTCTTGTTGGCGGCAGCGGGTTTTTGGCGGTCTATGTGGCCGGGCTTTATGCCGGGAACAGCCAGATGCGCATGAGTGTTGGTGTGCGCCGGTTCCAGCATGTCACGACCTGGCTGGCGCAAATTGCAATGTTTGTCACGCTAGGCCTGTTGGCGGCCCCATCGCAGTTTGGCGAGGTGATCATTCCCGGTGTGGTCCTTGCCCTTGTGCTGGTGTTTATTGCGCGCCCGCTGGCGGTATGGCTTTGCCTGCTGTTTTTCAATTTTTCACGCAATGATACGGCGTTTATTTCATGGGTCGGTTTGCGCGGGGCAGTGTCGATCCTGCTCGCGATTGTGCCGATGGTTGAAGGGGTCGAATACGGTCAGCTTTTGTTTAATACCGCCTTTATCGTCGTGATCACGTCGCTTTTGCTTCAGGGCTGGACGATCCGGCTGATGGCGCGCTGGCTGGGGATTATGATCCCGCCGCGTCATGGGCCGGTAGACCGTATTGATCTTGAACTGCCGGGCAATGCCAATCAGGAAGTTGTCGTATACCGCGTTCACGAAGAAAGTTCGGTTGCCACCGGACAGCGCATTCCGCGCTGGGCGCGACCAAACCTGATCCTGCGGGATGGCAAATCATTGCGTCCGCACAGTGCCGGGCGGATACAGGGAGGGGATCAAGTTTATATTATCACCCCGCCGCGCCATATTGAATTGCTGGATCAGTTGTTTGCTGGCCCGGCCGAAGGGGCCAATGACGTTGACCTGTTCGGTGATTTCAGTTTCCCGCCCAATACAAAGATTGCCGATATCGGTCGGTTGTATGGTTTCGTGATTAAGGAAGAGGACGCGGAATCCACCGTTGCCGAAATCCTTGAACGTGACCTTTCGGGGGATATCGAGCCGGGGGACCGGGTTGCCTATGGCATGGTTGAGCTGATTGTGCGCCGGATTGATGACGAGCATGGCGTGGTTGAAGTCGGCATGGCCGTCGAACAAAAACCGGCCAAGGCCAAGCGGCGCTTGCCAATGTTCCATTCCCGTGCCGAATTACTGGCGATTTGGAAAGAGCGCCAGCGTCGCCGCCTGCGCGAGAAAAAGCGCAAAGCGCGTGGTGATGATGCATCCGATGACGCGGATGAACCGGTATTGTTGATCGCGGGAAGTGCATCGGAAGATGCCGGGGATGGTGTTGCCGAAACCATCGTTGCGGCGGAGGCCTCGGACGAGGTTATGGCCGACGCGGCAGATGATGATGGTGTTGATACTCTAGCCAATGAGGCGGGCGACAGCATCGAGCATAACGTAGATAACAAACCTGCCGATGACGTGGACAGCAAGGCAGACAAGTCAGGCAAAGTCACCTGATCGTGACACTGGCGCACAGCAGCGATTGACGCTCAGGGCGCATCGCGTGATAGCGGCATCATTGGTTCGTGCTTCGATCCGATAGGTCCCTTTCGGTCAGGGCCGCCGGGGCAAAGCGGGGGTGGCATATCTCGCGTGGTTGATGTTGTCGGCTCGGGGACGGGGCCGGAAAATTGTTGTTGCAGGGACCGGACCTGTGTTTGAAACCCTT
>TARA_R110000868_G_scaffold257575_3_pt1 | contig 49014 bp, 48 predicted proteins | sample TARA_R110000868 | Tara Oceans TARA_R110000868 (sample SAMEA4397489) | marine metagenome | biome: Polar Biome; feature: [SRF] surface water layer (ENVO:00010504); material: water (ENVO:00002006), including particulate matter (ENVO:01000060) such as... | depth 5 m | reverse complement strand
GTCGTTTTTGGTCTGTACCGCAAATATCTTAGTGCTAAGGTCTCCAAAGAAATGAATCATCTAATATGTAAATTGTATGGTTGTGAAAGCTGCAAATTTACGGTTTTAATGTGTAATTTTTCGGTAGAATAGTTAACAGTTTTAGAGGGCAATTGTTAATTTCTACTTAGCTGCCTATTTTGAAATACGGAGCGGTTTAATTTTTACTTAGGTTCTATATGGATCAAAACGTGTCCAAGATTGGGGATATCGGAACGTAGCCTATCTTTGAGCCTATGGGATAGGTCATGTCCTTCCTTTACTGTGATACTTCCGTTTACGATAGCATGGAGGTCAACGTGGTATTTTGTGCCAGCCTTTCTAATAAAACATTTTTCAGTTCCTAAAATGCCCTCAACTTTAAGGGAAATTCGACGTATTTCATCAATGAGATCATCATATAGATGTTCGTCCATTATTTCTCCAAGCGCAGGTCTGAAGATTAGATATCCATTATAGAAAATAAAAAAGGAGGCGGCCAAGGCGGCCCAATCATCCGCGGTTTCATAACCTTTGCCAAAAATCAATGCTATAGAAATTCCAATAAATGCCATAACAGAAGTAATAGCATCACTTCTATGGTGCCAGGCATCTGCTTTTAGGGAGGAACTATTGGTTTGGATACTTTTTTTCAACACTATCCTATAAGACATCTCCTTCCATAGAATAATAGCCCCCAAGACAAGTAGGGTCCAAGGCTTTGGTGTTTTGTGGGGTGTTAGAATATTTATAATACTCTCATAAGCTATAATGGTAGCTGAAATAATTAAAAAACCTACCACCAAAAAAGTAATAAGGGGTTCTATTCTCCCATGGCCGTATGGATGGTTTTCATCTGCCGGTCTTTTTGCATATTTAAGGCCAAATAGGACTAGGAGGGAGGAAAATATATCGGTTGTGGATTCAATGGCATCAGCTATCAGGGCATAGGAGTTGCCAAAAAAGCCGGCAAGACCTTTAATAATAGCCAAAAAAACATTTCCAAATATACTAAAATACGTTGTTTTTATGGCCGACTGCTCGTTGTTCATGCTATTCCTAAACTGGATAAAAATTTAAAGGTAGTAAACTTAAATGGCTTTTTTGGGACGGAACTTTAAAATTGTTTTCCCCGTATAATTTGCCATTCCGCAAAGATTTCCATTACTTCCATTTTTATTAGTAGCTAAATTTAGGGGAGTAAATTGTATATTACGTATCGTAATCTTAATTAATTAAATTATTTGTTTTAATATGGCAAAAGAATATGTAGACATTACAACCTTAAAATACTTATTGTACCAAGTTCATGCGGTAGAGGAACTACTTACTACAGAACGTTACCAAGATTACGACAAAGATTCGTTGGATCTTTTTTTAAATTCTATCAAAGAGTTTTCCGATCGTGAATTATTTCCTTATATCAAGGAGATGGATGAAACACCCGCGGTATATAAGGATGGGACCATTATGGTGCATAAGCAGGTAGATGTAATGATGAAGAAAGGTGGGGAAATGGGAATTATTGCAGGTCCTTTTGATTATGGGGTAGGAGGGCTGCAGTTACCATTTGTAGTTCATACGGCCTCCGCGTATATACAGGAGGCAGCCAATAATCATTTACCTGGATATCCTGGTTTAACACAAGGTGCGGCAGAGCTGATTGTACATTTTGCCAATGATGCCCTCAAGGAAACCTTTGTTCCCAAAATGTTGTCGGGTGCTTGGGGCGGGACCATGTGCCTTACCGAACCCCAGGCCGGAAGTTCTTTATCTGATATAACCACCAAAGCAACTTCAACAGAGGAAGAATATTATAAAATATCCGGACAAAAAATATTTATTTCAGGAGGTGATCATCAATATGCCGAAAACATAGTACATCTTTTGTTGGCCAGAATTGATGGAGCACCTTCAGGAACTAAGGGGATATCCTTATTTGTCGTACCAAAATTAAGAGTTGAGGCTGATGGTGGATTAAAAAAGAACGACGTAGTAACTGTGGCCGATTTTCAAAAAATGGGACAAAGAGGATATGCTACCACACATTTGGGATTTGGAGATAACGGCGATTGCCACGGCTGGTTGGTAGGTGAAGCAAATAAGGGCTTAAAGTATATGTTCTTAATGATGAACAGTGCCAGGATCAGCGTTGGGCGAGGGGGCGCCGCAATTAGCATGGCCGCATATCAAGCCTCATTGGAGTATGCCAATGAGCGACCCCAAGGGCGGAAACTATCCAGTGATGGGAAAAAAGACCCCGATGAAAAACCTTGCTTGATCATTGAACATCCAGATGTTAGGAGGATGCTTTTATTACAAAAAGCCATTGCCGAAGGTTCATTGAGTTTGGTTTTGTTGGCCGCTAAATATTATGATATTATACAGTCTACCAAAGATGCTAAAACCAAGGAAAAGTACGGTCTATTATTGGAAATGGTCATTCCTATCGTAAAAACCTACCCAACAGAGGCAGGTTCTGTGGCTGTTAGCAATGGAGTACAGGTATTGGGCGGATACGGCTACTGTTCCGATTTTATTCTACAACAATACTATAGGGATATTCGAATCTTTAGTATATATGAGGGTACCACAGGAATACAATCGCAGGATCTGTTGGGAAGAAAAGTTCCCATGGAGAATGGAAGGGCATTGGAATTATTGTTAACGGAAGTTTTAAATACCATTACCGTGGCTCTAGAGTTTGATGAATTGCGTTCTTCTGCAAAATTATTGGGAGACAAGATCAAATTGACAAAAGAGGTTTTGGATTTCTTAATGCCATTTGCCAAAAAAGGAAATTACGAGCGCTATTTGTCCGATGCAAATTTGTTTATGGAATTTTTAAGCCACATTGTATTAGGTTGGTTATGGCTCGATATTACCGTACATGCACAACGAAGTCTAAAGGATGGCGACCAAACGAATTCCAAAGAATTTTATGAAAGCAAGATCCATACAATGAAATTCTATTTTAAGTACGAATTGCCAAAAACGAGTAGCTTGGCGGAATCTTTAATGCATGAAGATGTACTGACCATAAATTCCGGGAAAGAGGTCTTTTAAAAAATAATTTATTGGATATTGAGGTAGGGTAATTGTGGTGTTGATTGTTTTAAGTACGGACAGTGGTTAAAAACACGGTTTAATTAAAACAATGCAGTTATGAAAAAATTACAATTTTTAAGTTTGGCAGTTATGTTTTTTACAGCTGCCGGAACAATAGCACAAGATGTAGAAGCTACTGAACAGGAAAAGCTTTCCTATTATGAGGAAAGGGCCAAGGAAGATGCGCAATTTGAGCAATCACAGGAATTGGCAGAACATGAGGAGGAGGAATTTTGGAAATCTCAAAAGGACTATGAGAGCCGATTGAAAAAAAGGGATAAGAAGGCATATAGAGCATATATAGAAGGCAAGAGGGATGCCTATGCCGAACATCAAGATCATTGTAATGCCCATTGTCACCACAGTGAACATTACCATACCCATGCCAGTTTCTATTATTATCATAACGATTCCTATCGCTACAGAAGTTACCCTAGGGGAACTACGATCCGCACAGGAATAGGTGTCAGGGCGCCAACCCTGAGCATAGGATTATAAGCTTTAAAATAAAAAAGAGGCTGCCCAGATATGGGCAGCCTCTTTTTTTTGTTAAGTACTGATAACACTAAGCTGGTTTCTTTTCAAGTAATGCCATGTAAAACCCATCAAAACCAGTTTTGCATGCGTAAATATTATCATCCTTTATGATGGTGAAATCCTTACCAGCTTCTGAGCCAAGGAATTTTTTTACTTGCTGAATATTTTCCTGCGGCAATATGGAGCAGGTGGCATATACCAACTTCCCGCCAGGTTTAACTATTCTACTGTAATCCTGCAGGATTTGTTGTTGGGTTACCAGGATTTTATCCAGAAAATCAGGTTGCAGTTTCCATTTGGCATCCGGATTTCTCTTTAGGACACCCAATCCGGTACAGGGAGCATCTATTAGGACCCTATCTGCAGAGTTATATAATTTTTTGATGACTTTATTAGAATCAATGGCCCTGGTTTCCACATTATGGGCACCATCGCGTTTGGCCCTTCGCTTTAATTCTTTAAGTTTATTTTCATAAATATCCAAGCCTATCAGCTGGCCTTTATTTTCCATAAGTGCCGCTAAATGCAAGGTTTTTCCTCCCGCTCCCGCACAGGTGTCAACTACACGCTGCCCGGGTTTAACGTCTAAATATGGCGCTACCAATTGGGAAGAGGCATCTTGTACCTCGAACCAGCCATTTTTAAAGGCTTCGGTTATAAAAACATTAGAACGTTCCTTTAGACGTAAGGCGTCAGGATATCCTTTTATGGATTCGGTTTCCACACCAGCTTCGTGGAGGGCACTACTTAAATTATCCTTGGTTGTCTTTAAGGTGTTTACCCTAAGAATAACCTCTGCCTGTTCATTTAAGGCGTGAATCTCTTTGGTCCAAAGGGCTTCCCCCAATGATTTGGCACAAAGCTCGTCCATCCAATCCGGAACAGATTCCTTGTATTTACGTATTTTGGATAGTTCATCAAATTTTCCTTTAATTCTTCTTTCCGGTGTAGGTTCCAACTGCTTCCAATCGGGTAGTTTAATACCTTTAAGAACGGCCCAAACGGCAAACATTCTAAACAGGTTAGGCCTACTATATGGTGCTTTAACCTCTGCAATCTCCGCATACAATCGCTTCCATCGTACCATCTCATATGTGGTCTCTGCAATAAACCCTCTATCCCGCGCACCCCATCGCTTGTCGTATTTTAATACCTTTTCTACTACTTTATCTGCGTATTCACCTTCATTAAATATAAAATTTAACGCATCAACAACCGCAAACACTAGATTTCTATGTAATCGCATTTTAAAAAATTAAGATTGCAAAGATATTGTATTAGAACCTATTCCTCTTATTTTTGATGAAAATTATAGCCATGAGAAACTATTTGGGGGTCCTTATACTATTTATATTAGGTTCCTGTGCGGAAAAGGAAGAAATTAGGAAGTATACAACTGTAGAAGTCGAGACCATTTACACGGATTCATTAAGTTTTAGGGCTATCCAGATCATGGATGGTGGCAATTTGGCATTTGCCGCCAACAAGGGTGCATTTGGATTGGTGGACCTTAGGACCAATAAAGTGCGTATGAATATCCAAAAGTATGACAGTATTCTGCCAGAATTCCGCGCAATAGCACAAAACGATGCCGATTTTTTTATGCTTTCGGTGGGTAACCCTGCCCTATTGTATAAGACAGGGGACAGTGGTGGTATGGAATTGGTGTATAAAGAAGAGGATGATGAGGTATTTTATGATGCGATGACCTTTTGGAACAATCAAGAAGGAATTGCCGTGGGAGATAGTATGAATGGATGTCTTTCAATAATCATTAGCAGGGATGGCGGGACTACCTGGAATAAGCTGCCCTGTTCTTCCTTGCCTAAATCCGAGGCAGGGGAAGGTGCTTTTGCGGCAAGTAATACCAATATAAAGGTGTTGGGCAATAAGACTTGGATAGCTACTACTAGTGGCAATGTATATTATTCGCAGGATAAAGGGCTTACCTGGACAGTTACAAAATCACCAGTTGAAAGTTCGGAACCAACCCAAGGTATTTTTTCAATCGATTTTTATGATGAAAATATAGGGGTTGTCTTTGGCGGTGACTACACTAGGCCAGAAATAAATTCGGCCAACAAGGCAATAACCACTGATGGCGGTAGAACATGGAAAATGGTTGCCAATGAAAAACTACCCAATTTTAGAAGCTGTGTGCAGTTCATGCCAAATTCCAAAGGAAAATCTATTATAGCTCTTGGATTTAATGGTATTGCTTATTCCCATGATTCTGGGGAGAACTGGAAACAACTTTCAGATGAGTCTTTCTACACCCTAAGATTCCTAAATGATACTATTGCCTATGCGGCAGGAAAAGATAGAATAGCAAAACTAATTTTTCACTAGAGAACCCAAGGGGCCAATTTGATTTATGTCTTGTTAGGTTTAAAAATAGGCATCTATTATTTATTACCTCTTTTCTGTCTATACTGTTTGATCAATTGACGTTTGAAATCTTCTTCCGAGCGCATCAACAAAATGGTCTTCTTTGCCGAAATAGTCTTGGATATTTTTTCGATAAAGGATTTTTCCGCCTTTTGTTTTTCTTCCTCCAACTTCTGCATGCGCAATAGTAGTTCACTGGCTTGTGCCTCCGAAAGGGCGTCCAAATTTTTTATTTCTGAACCTATTTCAAAGCGCTCTACTCTGAAAAAACCCTCTTTCTTGGTTTGATGCTCGTTATATATGGGCCAAAAACTTTGGGCTTCCTTAGAAGTTAAGTCCAGTCTTTCTGTAATGAAAGCTACTTTCAGGGATTTTATTTTTTCCCAATCTTGTTTTTCTTGAGAGCTTAGTGATAAGGTAGCTACAAGGAATAGGAGGGGGGCTAGTATTTTTATTTTTCTAATCATCATTGTGCAAATTTAATTCTTCAAAATCTTCAATATGGGAATTCAAGTAATCTAAAATATTATCATTATCCAGTCTATTATCCATGATATCGTTCTGGTCCCAGTCATTTATGGGAAGTATTTCTGCCAAATCATATGAGGAAAGCTCCAGCTCATTAAATTCAAAATATTGTTCAATTTCTGAATTGGCCAAATCCGAATAGGACAATGTTTTGTTGCCATTGAATTGAATTGTTATAAAAAGCAGCAATATTGCTGCGATGGAGGCGACTGCATAAATGTGTTTTTTATAGGATTTCAGGGGGATTACTTTTGTCTCCACCATGGAGTTTTCCAGTTTTTGTAAAATTTTGGTATTTAGATTCTCAAAATAACCATCAGGTACTTTAAACCCTTCACTGGGAGACATTGTGTTTTCCTCCTTGTAAATCTTATCCATGATATTACCGGATAGGGTTTCAAAATAACCATCAGGAACTTTAAAGCTCTTATTTTTATCTATTTTATTCATTTCAATAGTTTGACATTGAACAATATAAAAGGTTTAATTCTCTTTTAAAAATGCTTCAATTTTTTTTGTGGCCAAATGATAGGAGGCTTTTAAACCCCCAACGGAGGTCTCTAAAATCTCCGAAATTTCTTCATACTTTAATTCCTGAAAATACTTCATATTAAAAATCAGTTTTTGTTTTTCAGGAAGGGTTGCGATGGCCAATTGCAATTTAAGTTGAAATTCATCACCTTCAAAATAGACATCCGCCCGTAAATCCTCAACCGCCTTATTTAATACTTGCTCATTGCTCACCATGAGCTTTTGGGATTTGGATTTTAAAAATGTCAAGGCCTCATTGGTTGCGATCCTATACATCCATGAATATAATTTGCTATCACCTTTAAAGCCTTCTATATTGCGGAACACCTTTATAAAAGTATTTTGCAGTACATCATCAGCATCATCGTGGTTTAAAACAATTCTTCTGATATGCCAATACAAACGTTCCTTGTAGGTGTTCACCAACATCTCAAAAGCCTTCGCCTGATGGTCTTTGTGCTTTAATTGTATTACAAGAGTTTCTTCTGCAATCAACATTTTGGACTTAAGTTCCATTATTGGACTATAAAAAGTGTAAAAGGTTTATTTTCAATTGCATTAATTCTTACATTTTGTACCCTAAGGTAATTAAGATCAACGAGTAATATACTATTCTTATTTAGGGCTATTTATGTATAATTATGTTCAAATTTATTTATTTTTGATATTATTCCTTGTAAATAAGGACTAATTATCCGCAATCTAATTCGAAAATGTAACAAATGTTAATCCTTAAAAATAATATTATAAGTGACATTTAACTTGCATCATAGTTGGGACAGAATTATGTCTCCTGAGTTTAATAAACCTTATTTTAAATCCCTGACCAATTTTGTTGAACAGGAATATTTGGAACATACCTGTTACCCAAAGGAGGCTGATATTTTCGCCGCATTTGACCGTTGTCACTTAATGGATTCCAAAGTAGTTATAATTGGACAGGATCCATATCACGGTCCTGGGCAGGCCAACGGACTTTGTTTTTCCGTAAGTGAGGGTGTGGCGCATCCACCTTCACTAGCCAATATTTTTAAGGAAATTGAAATGGATGTAGGAATTCCATATCCTAGCAGTGGAAATTTGGAACGGTGGGCAGAGCAAGGGGTGTTATTACTTAACGCCACCTTAACGGTGAGGGCACATGAAGCCGGTAGTCACCAGAACAAAGGATGGGAGATTTTTACTGATACCCTAATCCAAAATTTATCAAAGGAAAAAGAAGGCTTAATATTTTTGTTGTGGGGTGGTTTTGCAAAGAAGAAGGCTAAATTGATCAATGCCAAAAAGCATAACATTTTAACTTCCGGCCATCCTTCCCCTTTGAGTGCCAATAGGGGGTATTGGTTTGGTAACAAGCATTTTAGTAAAACCAATCTAATATTAACGGAAAATGAAAAACTACCAATTAACTGGTAATCCATGTTTTGTTAATTAAAAATAAACTGTTCGGTATACAAGAAATTAAAAGACTAACCCTCTGCGAGTTATAGGGTTACAATGTAACAAAAGAATATTAATATGATTTTTTTGTTCAAAAGTGTTAATGTACTATCAACTAAATCTATATTTGTACTTTTTGTAAAATCGATTTCACAAATTTTTAAAAAGCACTTTTGATTTTAAACATTAAGAAGTTAATGAATTCTACTAGATTAAAATGGGTATTATTGGTTGATGACGACGGAACCACCAATATGCTAAATAAACTTTTTTTAAAAAAACTCATTCCAGATCTCGAGATAGATACCGTTACGGACGGACACAGGGCCTTGGATTTTATTGAGAAAAACATTAATGACATTGACCAAGGGAGCTTCCTATTGATATTGGACATTGAAATGCCAGTAATGGATGGATGGCAATTTTTGGACGCCTTTAATATACTTTTTAGAAAAGAAGAGAAAGAAAAGATAGTAATAGCAGTATTAACTGCAAATGGATCTGAAGAAGTAACCTATAAGGCACTGTCCAATCCCAGAGTTAAGGAGTGCCTTCAGAAGCCTTTATCCGATATAAACTTTAGAAGCATTATCAAGTCCTACTTTTACGATTAAAGGATAGCTCCAAAGTAACATAAAAAAAAATTTCTTCCTTATTTTTCAGGAATACAGAATCTCTTTACTAGGCACTATCCTATCAATAAGTTTTAGGTCTTTTAAGGTATTTTGTACCAATTCCAAATTGTTTTTACCAATATTCTTTTGTCCCCATTCCGTTAAGGTTAGCCAATGTTGAATATCCTCCAACTGCTGGCTGTAAGTATTGGCTAAGGTGCGGTCTATACTGGGTATTCGTTTAAAATCGGAAGTATATACATTTATTACTTCCAGGATGTGCGCCAATGTACTGGAATTCCCATCAATAAACTTATCGGTAGCGGCCACAACAAAACATGGCCATGGCGTTGGGCAATCTGTAATTCTCCTAAATATACCTTGGTCGACCAAAGGTTTGGTGGTAAATCTTTCCCACATAAAATAATCGGCCGTACCGTCTGTTAAGGAGGCCACGGCTCCTTCAAGGTTATCGACTACCTTGAAATTTAAATCTTTTGTGTCCCAGCCTTGTTTCTGGGCATTTACGTAAGCCATTAGATGGCTTCCGCTGCCATACCTACTTATGGCGGCAGTTTTATTTTTTAATTCGTCAAGGGTGTGGTAACTACTTGATTCGGCCACATGGATACCCCATAACAGCGGAGTTGCTATATATTCCTGTACTATTTTAGTAGGATTTCCTTCTGTAATACTTTTTACAATCCCTTCGGTCAGTATAATGGCCAAATCAGTTTCATTTTCCTTTAGTAATTGTGCCATTTTCCCTGTTCCTTCCGGGATATCTTTCCATTGCAAGTTTATTCCTCTGGCTTCAAAAGCCCCTTCTTCGATTGCCAGCTGCCAAGGAAAATTAAAGTGTTCGGGAACACCTATGATATTTACATTTTTCAAATCAACGTTTTTTATTAAGATGGCCGATTAATGTCTTATGGCTTCCATCAATTGGTAGTTTAACTCTATATGTTAATTATGTAACGCACAGCCCTTATAGTCAGTAACATGACAATGATAACATATAATTATTCAGCTATTTTGTTCATGGTAAAATTAATTAATTCATCTATTGCTACATCCGGTCGTAAAGAAAACTTACCATTGGACCTGTTTGCCACAATACAATTCAACGAAATGGCCCTGTGCCCTAAAAGTTTGGCCAAACCATAAATTCCTGAGGTTTCCATTTCCAAATTGGTGATACGTTTATTATCATGATTAAAACTGGCCAATTTGGTATTCATATTTTCATCTTCCAATTTTAAGCGTAAAACACGACCTTGGGGTCCATAGAAGCCCACATTGGTAGCTGTAAACCCAAGTTGAATTTTGTCCGACATGAATCTTTCGGCCAAAAATTTGTCGTAGCCAACCACATAAGGTGTGGACTTATCTTTAGACCAATTGGTATGCTTTAGAAACGCTTGTTGGATCTGTGGGTGTTGTATATGCGAGCTATCGTAGAAATGCAAAAGACTATCGAGGCCAATAGCGTATTCGCTTAATAAAAAAGAATCTAAGGGAATTTCTGGCTGTATGGCACCGGAAGTACCGATCCGGATAATATCCAGTTGTCTTTTGTCCTTTTTTATGGTCCTGGTTGTAAAATCGATATTAGCCAAGGCATCCAATTCATTTAGCACAATATCTATATTATCTGTGCCAATCCCCGTGGAAACAACTGTAATGCGTTTGTTTTTTAACCATCCGGTATGGGTTAGGAATTCGCGCTTTCCTTTTTTGACCTCGATCTTATCAAAATATTGGGAGACGCGTGATACCCTATCGGGGTCGCCAACGGTGATAACTGTATCTGCTAGGTCTTGGGGTAATATATTTAGATGGTATACGCTTTTGTCTGCGTTAAGGATTAGCTCTGAGGAACCAAATTTCATTTTACAATTTTAGAATGCGGTCGGTTTCAGAGTTATAAAGGAAATTATATTTTAATGCACCGCCCAAATAGGCATCGTTTTCTTGTATACAAGCATAATAACTGGTTTTTCCTTCCAAAATTTCCATTCCTTTTTTTGAAAGTTTAACAGGGTTGAAATTGGTGAACAATGGCTTTAACTTCGTTATAACCCGGTCGTATTGGGTATCGCCAAAACCATATCGACCTTGATTTTTTAAAACTGTATTCAGTAATTCCAACTTAGTTTTAGGTTTGGCGCTACGGGCCAAGCGCAGGATATTATTCTCTACTTCGTTGAGACCATTCCTAATGGATGGAAATCTCAATAGATGGGCCTCGATTGCCCCAGAAAGGTGTGAAAATTGAAAACTGTCGAAGTCTTTTAGATTTTCCAACCTAATAGGATTATCACTGCAGTACAATTGCCAAACATAATCGGCATATTCTATATCGTCCTGGGTTAAAAGAGTTCGATTGGTATATAATTTGCGCAGTTGTTCATCTGCCAATTGCCCAAGTCCAAGCAAATTTTCCAAATTCTCTTCCTCGTTACTGGATACCAAGGAAATTTCAGCATAAGGCCTATGGGTCTTTAGCCAGCTTATTACGGCCAACATATTAATTTGGTCAAATAGATCAAAATCGAACCAAAGGACAATATTGTCTTCCTTCTTATGATTACATAGGGTACGGTATTCCTTTAAGGTCTTATCAATGAACCAAGACTTGGATACTTTGTAGTTTTTATTTAAAAATTCGAACCTTGTTTTCCAAAACGATTCGCTCCCAACATTGGTTTCAGTCTTACCTTCGCATAGCATTTCGCGCCAAGTAATAATGTCCCCGTCCAATTTAAGGGTTCTTAATTTATCGGTGAACATGTCACCGTTTGTTATGTGTAATTGGGAACTCATTTTAGTGGTGGTTTAGGTTGTGGCTACTAAATGTAGTGTTTTATCTTAAATTCAAAAAATAATTAACAAAAATCTAACCTCCAACGCGTTTAACCTTAAATCCTTTTTCTTGTAAAATCTTCATTATTCGATCTCTATAATCCCCCTGTATAATTATAGAATCGTCCTTAAAACTCCCGCCAACACTAAGTTTGGTTTTTAGTTCTTTGGCCAATTTTTTAAAATCCTCATCGGCTCCTGTGTAGCCCTCTAAAATGGTAATCGGTTTTCCCTTTCTTTTTTCATACTTGCAAATGATGGGGGCCTCTTGTAACCAAATATTATTTTCAACATTCTTTTTTTGGTCATCTTCAGATGGCGTATGTTCAGGAAATAAATTCTTTAATTGCTCTTGTAAATCCATTTTAAGGTCTAAAAATTTATGCTAAAATAATATTTCAAGGCTTAAATAATAACCCATTCTTTAAAAAAATGGCATTATTTTGGAATTGCGGATAATCCTTTTAGTTACCCAATTTATTCCATTGGAAAATCCTCATCATCCATTACTTCTTCCATTTGTTTTATATGCCTTTCCGTGTGACTGGACATAAATAACAGAATTTGATAGGCATCAATGGTTCCAAATGGGAGTTGTTGATAACGGTTTCTTAGGTCATCTTTGGTACTTTTTACAAAGTCTATATGTTCTTTTCTTTTGGTTTTGAATTCCTCTACCGTTTCTTCATAACTACCATATTTTCCGGAAGGTTCAAAGGCTTCTCCCGTTTTTACCTTGGTACTGCGATCTTCTATCATGGCTATTAATTGTTCATCGGAGAATTTTACTTCAGCTCGTTTTGATGGATCTGCTTCATTGTTCAAAGAACTTTGTAACATACCAAAAATCATGTTTTCCGAGATGGCGATATGTTCCGCACATTCTGCAATGGACCAGGAGTCATCGGTGATTTTGTAATTGAGTTGTGCTTCACTCAACCCCTCCAAGGTATTTAAAAAATGATCATGTGATTTTGACATTTCCTTAACGGCAAATTCCCTTTCCGCATCCGTTAGAGTGGATCTTACTACGCCAAATGCCAAAGCTGTTAAGACTAAAAGAAGTAAAATTAATTTTTTCATAATGCCATGTTTAAATTGTTAATATTCAAAATTACACAACTTCATATCCACCTATCAGATATGGATTAAATTCAAACTACTTGGTTATTAGGCCTAGGTCAATCAATCTTTCATGCAAAAAATCCCCAGCTGTAATATCCTCAAATTGTTTAGGATGGTCATCATCTACACAATTATCCAAACAATTTAATGGCATCCCACTTATGGGGTGCATAAAAAAGGGCACGGAATATCTGGAAGTGCCCCATAACTCCCTGGGAGGATTAACTACCTGGTGAATGGTAGATTTTAATTTGTTATTGGTTAAGCGGGAGAGCATATCGCCTACATTGATCATCAATTGATCAGGTTGGGCTATGGCATCTACCCATTCTCCTTTGTGATTTTTTACCTGAAGCCCCTTTCCGTGAGCTCCCATTAAAAGGGTAATTAGATTTATATCCCCATGGGCGGCAGCTCGTACGGCATTCTTTGGTTCGTCCTTAATAGGGGGGTAATGTATAGGTCTTAGAATGGAGTTGCCATTTTTAATGTAGTCATCAAAATAAGTCTCATCAAGTTCCAAATGTAGGGCAAGGGCACGCAATACATACTTTGCCGTTTTTTCCAACATTTCATAGGTTTTCTTACCTGTCTCATCAAAATGCTTCAATTCCTTAACCTTTACGTTAGGTGGATATACTTTTTCCAATTCCGGATTATCCTTTACATATTGTCCAAAATGCCAAAATTCCTTTAAATCGCCTTCCTTCCTTCCTTTGGCATGTTCCTTTCCAAATGACGTATACCCCCTTTGCCCTCCGATGCCGGGAATTTCATAACTGTCCTTTACTTCCTGTGGAAGATTGAAAAAATTCTTTATTTCGGTGTATAGATCCTCGACCAATTTTTCTGATAAAAAATGACCACTCAATGCCACAAAGCCAATTTCTTCAAAAGCACCACCTATTTCTTTAATGAATTTTTCTTTTCTGTTTTTATCGCCGGATATAAAATCTTCAAGATTTACACTGGGTATTACGCTCATTACCATTATTTTTAATTACATCAAAGTTAATAAATATATAGGCAACCTTCTCGAAAAAATATTCGACTTTGTTTTTCCATTTTGTTACATTTATAAATTATTATCGGTAAAAAGAATAAAAACATAACATGCAATATAAAGGCGAAAGTGTTGATAAGGCCATGCAATTGAAACTTTATCAACGAATGTTGAAACCCCGTTTGATCGAGGAAAAAATGCTGATTCTCCTGCGACAAGGAAAAATCAGCAAGTGGTTCAGCGGTATAGGCCAGGAAGCGATTTCGGTCGGAGTGGCAACTGCCTTGACTTCCGAAGAATACATACTGCCAATGCACCGTAACCTTGGAGTTTTTACCACACGGAACATACCTTTGTATAGACTTTTTTCCCAATGGCAAGGTAAAGCCAATGGCTTCACCAATGGTAGGGATAGAAGTTTTCACTTTGGGACCCAGGAGCATAAAATAGTGGGGATGATATCCCATTTGGGACCGCAGTTGGGTGTAGCGGATGGGATTGCACTCGCAGACCTTTTGAAAAATAATAATAGGGTAACTGCTGTTTTTACTGGAGAGGGTGGTACTAGTGAGGGTGATTTTCATGAATCCTTAAATCTTGCTGCTGTTTGGAATTTGCCAGTTTTGTTTTGTATTGAAAACAATGGGTATGGGCTGTCCACGCCAACAAACGAGCAATATAAATGTGAGAATTTGGCGGACAAAGGCATTGGCTACGGAATGGAATCACATATCCTGGACGGCAATAATATATTGGAAGTGTATTGCCAAGTTGATGAGATCTGTAAAAGCATGCGCAAAAAACCTAGACCCGTTTTATTGGAATTTAAAACTTTTAGGATGCGAGGCCATGAAGAGGCAAGCGGAACCAAATATGTACCCCAGGAATTATTGGAGTTTTGGCAGGAGAAAGATCCGATCGTTAATTTTGAAAACTTTCTTGTAGCCGAAAAAATTCTTTCAACACATTTGATAGAGACCTTTAAAAATGAAATATATGCTGAAATCGAGTATGATTTAAAGAAGGCCTTTTCAGAGCAGGAAATAGTTGCAGATCAAAATAAAGAGTTAAACGATGTTTACAAGTATTTTGATTATCAACAATATAACCATAGTCCCAGCACCCAAAATATTAGATTAATAGATGCTGTGTCCCAAGGGTTGAAACAATCCATGGAAAGGCATGAAAACCTAGTGGTAATGGGCCAGGACATCGCAGATTATGGTGGCGCATTCAAAATTACGGAGGGTTTTATGCAAATCTTCGGAAAAGAGAGGGTCAGAAACACCCCTATTTGTGAATCCGCGGTGGTTTCAGCGGCAATGGGACTCTCCATTAACGGAGTAAAATCGGTAATGGAAATGCAGTTTGCCGATTTTGTAAGTACCGGGTTCAATCCTATAGTAAACTATTTGGCCAAGGTGCATTACCGCTGGGGGGAAAATGCAGATGTAGTCATAAGGATGCCCTGTGGTGCAGGAGTGGGTGCAGGGCCGTTTCATTCCCAGACCAACGAGGCGTGGTTTACCAAAACCCCTGGTTTAAAAGTAGTATATCCCGCTTTTCCATATGATGCCAAAGGCCTTTTGGCCACTTCCATCAACGATCCCAATCCGGTATTGTTTTTTGAGCATAAGGGACTTTACAGGAGTATCTATCAAGATGTACCGGAGGATTATTACACCTTGCCCTTTGGTAAGGCTGCCCTCCTAAAAGAAGGCTCGGACATTACCGTTGTTAGTTATGGATTGGGAGTGCATTGGGCCTTGGAAGCTTTAAAAGAAAATCCGGACATTAATGCGGATTTGTTGGATCTAAGAACCTTGCAGCCAATGGATATGGATGCTATTTATTCCTCTGTAAAAAAAACTGGCAAACTCATTATCTTGCAGGAAGATAGTTTGTTTGGGGGAGTAGCAAGTGATATTTCCGCTTTGGTGATGGAAAATTGTTTTAATTTCTTGGATGCTCCTGTTACCCGGGTAGCCAGTTTGGAGACGCCGATTCCCTTCGCTAAAAATTTGGAAAATAATTATTTGCCCAAAGAGCGATTTACTGATGAGCTACTACGTTTGTTGGCCTACTAAAAATTTTTGGTTACTTAAAATGGTATAAAATGCAATTGATTACGGCAGAAGAAAAACTCAAAGAGCGTATAAAAGAGCTTACCTGTTTATATGAGGTAACCTCAATAATTGTGAATTGTGACTATGACCAAATTGAAGACGCCCTAAAAGCTATTTTACAATGCTTACAGAAAGCTTGGCGTTTTAGTGATGCAGCGCAGGTAAAGCTTATTAGCGATCAGTTTAATATAGCCACGACAGAATTCCCGTTGGATGGTGTTTGTTTAGAATCCAATATACAAGTATTTAATAGGAAGGTCGGTGAAATCCACGTCGCTTATCCTAGGTCAAATTATAAATCATCAGATTTTTTACCGGAAGAAAAAAAATTACTTCGAAACGTTTGTTTGGAAGTTGGTAATCTTTTGGAGAGAAAGCAGATAAAAGATAATGAGGTAATCATTAAACGGAAAATGGAAAGAGCGGACCGACTAGGTATTTTGGGTGAAATTACGGCTGGCATTGCACACGAACTAAATACGCCGCTGGCCAATATTCTAGGTTTTTCAGAATTATTAAAAATGCGGATTGCGGAGGATGCCCAGGCGAACAAAGACCTTGATAAAATTATAAATAGTGCCATATTCTCTAGGGAGGTGGTTAAAAAATTAATGTTCTTTGCCTGTGAAATGCCCCAGCAAATGACAATGGTGAATATTATTCCTATAATCACCAATGCCATTAATTTAATGGAGCCCAGTCTTAACAAAAAGAAGATTGTTCACCAACTCAATTTTAATGTACCGTCCATTTTTCTAAGGGTAGATACCATTCAATTGACCCAAGTTATTTTTAACTTGATTCTTAATGCCATTTATTTTTCACCTGTTAAGGGGGAGATTAAAATCAATATAAATCAAACTGATGACGACGTAGAAATAAGAATATCTGATGAAGGACCTGGTATCGATCCAAAAATCAGTGATAAGATCTTTGAACCCTTTTATAGCACCAAGCCAGTTGGAGAAGGATCTGGATTGGGCTTAAGTGTTGTACATGGTATCGTTAAAAGTCACAAAGGGATTATAAGCTATAGGTCTAACAAACCTAAAGGGACTATATTTACCATTGTCTTTCCAAAAATTTAGGATTATGGGTTTAAATAAAGAGAACGTGTTAATCGTAGATGATGATTTAAATATATTGGAGCTGATTCATAGGCATCTACAATCTTTTAATTATCACACCTACAAGGCCGTTTCTGTCAAGGAGGCCTTGATGATTCTAAAAGATTCCAAAATAGACCTTTTGATTACAGATCTAAGGATGCCCGATGTAGATGGACTGCAGCTGGTTAAATACGTTTCCGAACACTATCCTAAGTTACCAAAATTGGTGGTCACCGGATATCCATCGGTAGATGATGCGCTGAGTGTAATAAAATCTGGGGCCTTGGATTACTTGGTAAAACCTTTTACTAAAGAGGAATTGAGGGAGGCTGTCCTAAAATCGTTTTCGCACAATTCTGTGAATAGGGATGGGGCCAATAATGAAATACACGCTAAAAATAAACCCATTGGTGATTATGGCGAGTTAATAGGGGAGTCCCAGGCCATAAAAAAGGTGACCGCCATTATAGATAGGGTGAAAGACAATAAAGCCACGGTATTGATCCAAGGGGAAAGTGGTACTGGAAAGGAATTGGTGGCACGATCGGTACACTATACCGGGAAATTTTCCAGAGCGCCGTTTATAGCAGTGAATTGCGGGGCTATTCCAGAAAGTCTATTGGAGGCCGAGCTATTTGGTTATGCCAAAGGGGCTTTTACCGGTGCTCATGAAAACCGAAACGGATTTTTTCAGGCCGCTGATAAAGGCACACTTTTTTTGGATGAAATAGGCAATGCCTCCCTTTCGGTCCAATCCAAATTGCTCCGGGCGCTCCAGGAAAAGGAAGTGGTAAAGGTTGGTTCCCAGAAAGTAGAAAAAATAGATATTCGGGTAATTGCAGCTACCAATAGTAATTTGTATTCCCAGGTACAAAAGAAATTGTTTAGGGAAGACCTATATTACAGGTTGACCGTCGTGGAGATAAATGTACCTTCGCTCAGGGAGCGAAAAGTGGACATACCTATTTTGGTTGAGAAGTTTCTATTTAAATATGGGATTGAGTATAAAGATAGGTTGGTTGGAATTGCTCCCGAAGCCTTAGTTCTATTGGAACGTTATTCTTGGCCGGGAAATATCAGGGAATTGGAAAACGTTATTCAAAGAGCCGTAATTATGTGCGATAAAAGAATAGAAATAGACAACTTACCGGATATTTTGAAATACAAGATTGATTTCCCCGAGGACGATTTGCTACCGTTAAGGGAAGTTGAAAAAAAGTACATATTAAAGGTTTTGGAAGCTACAGGCCAAAATAAATCCAAGGCTGCAGAGATTTTACAGATAGATCGCAAAACACTGCGCCAAAAAATTCAATAATACCTTCTTGCTTTGTGGGGATATATTCCCCATATGGGGAATATATCCCATAATTATATTCAAGTCATTTATAGTGGTTGCAGGTCAATTAATTGATTTGTAGTTGTTTATATACTTTTAAAGCACTACCCAAAGTTTCTGGCACTCTACTTGCCCTCCATGTATTTCTAAATTACGATGCTATGCGAGTTGAAACTAGTTTATGTCCGAGTTGTGAGTATTTTAAAACTTGTGTACTCACCAAAAACAAAACCCAAATTTGGCAATGTAACGAATATGAATCCGCGGATTTAGGGGTGACGCGTAACGCAAGTCGATTGGTTTTTAAAAGTCAGGTTAGATTATTCTAAATAGAATTTTATGATTACAAAGTCAAAAACAGAAGTGAAACAAGGCATGTTGGAAAACGTTATGCGTCAATTCAATCATGCTGCCGATATTATTAAATTAAACAGTAATATCCGAAAAATACTCAGTATTACCAATAACGAGCTACTTATACATTTCCCGGTTAAAATGGATAATGGGGATGTTGAAGTTTTTACGGGCTATAGAGTACAGCACAATAACGCCTTGGGGCCGTATAAAGGAGGACTTCGTTATCACCCAACGGTGGATATAGATGCGGCCAAGGCCTTAGCTATGTGGATGACCTGGAAAACCTCTTTGGCAGGGCTGCCTTATGGTGGGGCAAAAGGAGGAATACAGATTGATCCTTCCAAATATTCCAATGCGGAATTGGAAAGGATTACAAGAAGGTTTACATACGCTTTAGGCGATAATATTGGTCCAGAGCACGATATACCGGCACCGGATGTGAACACCAATTCACAGACAATGGCTTGGATCGTGGATACCTATATGTCCACAAAATCTCCTGCAGAAAGATCAAAAAATCAACACGTGGTCACAGGAAAACCTTTGGGTTCCGGAGGATCGGAAGGTAGGGATAGGGCTACAGGCTATGGCGTTTTTCTAAATATAAAATTGTGGGCCGAAAAGAAAAAAGTAGGCCTTAAGAACAAGAGGTTCATAGTACAAGGTTTTGGTAATGTTGGTTATTGGACCGCCCATTTCCTGGAAAGTGAAGGGGCCAAATTAGTGGGAGTGCAGGACGCTTATGGAAGTATTACCAATAGAAATGGTATTGAAGTGTCCAAATTGTTCCAGTATATGCAAACCAATAAAGGGAGTATAATGGGCTATGGCTCTGCGGAAGCGGTCGATAAAGATCAATTTTTCGAATTGGATTGCGACATATGTATTCCAGCGGCCCTGGGCAATCAGATCACAGCCGAAAATGCGGGTAAGATTAAGGCTTTTCTAATAGCAGAGGGAGCAAATGGCCCTACAGATGTGGAAGGCGAAGAAATTCTCCTCAAAAATGGGGTTGGAATAATACCGGATATTCTCTGTAACTCAGGTGGTGTCATTGGTAGTTATTTTGAATGGCTCCAGAATAGAAATGGGGAACTATGGCAATTGGAGGAAGTAATGTTCAAGTTGGAAAAGAAAATGAAGGAAGTCTTTGAAAAGGTCTATGAAATGGCCGAAAAAAGGGACGGGGATATGAGGACAGCAGCCTATATCATCGCAATAGAGCGAATTGAAAAGGCTTATGTTCAAAGAGGAATTTTCCCATAAATAATCACATAATTACACTATAATGAAGTACGGAAATTTGGTTTTGGAAGAGAAGGAATTCGTCCTTTTAAAGCGTTTGGTAAATGTATCTGGGTTTTATACGGATAATACGTATAAGAACTCTATTAATAAGTTAACCGAGGAATTAACGTCCGCAGTTGTTTATAAGGAGGAGGAAATGCCAAAAGATGTTATTCGGTTTAATTCCGTGGTAACGATCCAAGCTGTGAACGGATGGTCCAAACAATTCCAGTTGGTAATTCCATCCCAAGGGGATTTTAAAAATTGTAAAATATCCATTTTAACGCCTATGGGTGCTGCCGTAATTGGTTACGCCAAAGGCGACGATATTATCTGGGAATTTAGAAATGGGGAACAAACCCTTAAGGTTGCCGATGTTAAGCAAGAACATAGCCCAATTAACTCTGATATTTTGTTGTAACCATGGAGGTATTTTATGAACATGATTCGGACCAAAGGTTAATTGCCAAAAAAGATGCACTGGAGTTGAACAGTTGAACAATTGGATAGTTCATCTGATAGGCAACGGCGTAGAACTTGAAATTTTGCTAAATATAGCGAAAAAGCTGCCCAATGATAATGATGACATGGTGAATAAGCTAAAGGAAATAGCCTTGGAAAACAAATTGCATTTGGGCGTTTTTTATAGATATAAGAATTCCATGGTCAATTTACATGAATGTGAAGATATGGAGTGCGATATATACTATATAAACAAGCATGAAGAGTACCGCAATTTATATGTAGGGATTTTGGAGGCCTTACATAAATTAAAAGAAGAATTATACACCATGATATTGGTGGAATTATAAAGTTGGTTGTTAACAGTCTGTTTGTTGGTTTTAATATTAGAGTTTTGGCTGTTAATGCACAAGGGAAAGCAATGCTTTCCCTTGTTTTTTTTTAGAAGAATATTTTTCACCTACCCTTAAAGCTTTCCTAATTATACTTTCTCAGTTTAAAACAAGCTTGCTTCGGTAAAGTCAATAAAATTTCTTTTGGAGCAAACTAATCAATTTCAATTCGGATAGTTTTGAATATAATATGTTGGACAAGTATGCTGTTCCTTAAGGTTTTAGTTTTTATGTTCATTTAATTAGAACATGTCACATACTTTTTTGTTGGTTTCAACGTATATATGTTCAAATAATAAATATGAAAATTATGCATTTAAAAAAGCTTATATTATTGCTAGTGTTTACTGCCGGTCTTGTTACTTCCTGTTCTGTTTCAAAAGCGGCAAGACAGGATAGGAATGTGTTAAGTGGTAATTGGATTTTAAACAACGTTTCCTACCAAGGTAGTGAGGGCAAATTTAAATCCGTACTTTTTAATGATGCCGATGCCTCTTGTTTTGAAGGAAGTTCCTGGTTTTTTAGAAATAACAACAGTACTGGTAGCTACATGTTGGGAAATGGCAGTAACTGTGACGGAGCGGAGCGTTTTATCCGTTGGTCAGTTGTGGACAGACAAGGAATGTCTAGTCAATTGCAATTTAAATTTATCGACGATAAGTATAAAGATATTTCCGGGGGACTAGGATATAGGTTGGATATAGAGCTATTGAGCGAGCAACAAATGAGGTTGACATCAAAAGTTTCTGTAGAAGGACAACCGATGACGGTGGTTTATGACTTTTCAAAAAACGATCAAACATTATAATTAAGAATATTTAAGACTACTTGGCGCTTATAAGGAGGCATATGTCGATTGGCATAGTTTCTGTAAAGTAGGAGGTACTTGATCCAAATAATTGGGACTAACATTAATAATAAATAGTAAAATCAGATGAAAAAAATAATAGTAAGTGGATTGTCCATAGTGATGATATTAGTTACATTCAGTAGTTGTCAGGCAGTTAAGAACACCAACCATAAGCAAAGAGGTGCGGCAACAGGTGCTGCTGGAGGTGCAGTTATTGGTGGAGTTTTAGGAAACAATGTAGGAAAGGGTGGGAATACCGCTTTAGGTGCTATAATCGGCGCTGTAGTAGGTGGTGTTGCCGGTGGTTATATAGGCGATAGAATGGACCGCCAAGCAGAACGTATCGAAGAAGAGATTCCAGGTGCGGAAGTTACTAGGGTAGGTGAAGGAATTAATGTAACTTTTAATGAGGATGCCGGTGTTTATTTTGACACCAATAAATCTGATGTAAAAGGTACTTCTGCTACTGCATTGGACCGAATGGTTGGGATTTTAAAAGAATACCCTGACACCAATATTTTAGTTGAAGGTCATACCGATAGTGCGGGGTCAGATGAATATAATCTAAATTTATCCAAGCAACGTGCACAATCTGTAACAAATTATCTTATTAGCCACGGTATTTCAGGTGGTAGGTTAACTACAGCTTGGTATGGCGAGACCCAGCCAAAAGCTGATAATAGTACCGTTGCTGGAAAAGCAAAAAACCGTAGGGTAGAATTGGTGATCGTTGCCAATGAAGCTATGCAGCAAGAGGCACTTAATAAGGCTAAACAATAAGAACAATTTTTCTATAATTTAAAACCCGACGTTATTCGTCGGGTTTTTTGTTTATTTTCTGTACCTTTTCTTAATGGATGATTTTGATGTGTTAATTGTTGGAGGAGGGCTGGCAGGATTATCGGCTGCCATTCATTTGAAAATAAAAAACTTTAAAGTTGCTGTTTTTGAACCTAGGAGCTACCCCCATCATAAAGTATGTGGAGAGTACATTTCAAACGAAGTGTTACCATATATGGAATTTTTAGGGGTTTCATTGCCTCAAACAGTTCAGCTTAATGAAATGTTGTTTAGTACCGTAAATGGCAAAACATTAAAGGCCAAAATGCCATTGGGGGGCTTTGGTTTAAGCAGATTTACTTTTGATAACATTTTATATAAGAGGGCCATTGCAATGGGGGTATTGGTTATACCTGAAAATGTATCCTCTGTTGACTTTGAAAACGATGCCTTTAAAGTCTTGACAGAGTCAGGTATGGAATTCGCCAGCACGTTTGTTATTGGGGCCTATGGTAAAAGGGGGATGTTGGACAAGGAACTGAAGCGTGACTTTATACAGAAAAAATCACCCTGGTTGGGGATTAAGGCCCATTATAAGTTAGATTCCTTTCCAGATAATTTGGTAGCAATCCATAATTTCAGAGGTGGATACGGAGGACTGTCCAAAACAGAGACCGGTGCCGTTAATTTCTGCTATCTGGTTTCCTATGATAGCTTTAAAAAAGAGAAGGATGTAGACTGTTTTAATAAGAACGTTGTTGCTAAGAACCGCTATTTGAATAAATTTCTAAATGATGCCGAGATGCTATTTGATAAACCTCTGGCCATAGGCCAAATTTCATTTCATAAAAAAAAACCGGTTGAAAAGCACATCCTTATGTGTGGGGATACTGCTGGCCTAATACACCCATTGTGCGGGAATGGTATGGCTATGGCCATTCACAGTGCCAAAATTGCCTCTGAATCCATACATGATTATTTTAGAATTGGGTCTAAAGACAGACATCAGTTGGAAAAGGATTATGAAGGCCAGTGGAGACAAATATTTTCCAGGAGACTATGGATGGGCAGGCAGCTTCAAAGTACACTACTGAACGAAAAAGTTTCAAATATGGCCATGGGCTTATTGGCAAAGTCCCCAAATATGGTGAATATACTTATTAAAAATACTCATGGTAAATTAATTGAATGTCAATGAATTTTACGAGCCGTAGCTCCGAGAGTGAGCTAATGGATGATGCCAATTTGGACACCCACCTTCTGCAGGAAATATATACGGATATAAATAAGGTCAATAAAATTTTAAAGGGCTTTTCCCTGTCCTTGAGGGCTATGGCAAGAATCATTGAGGAAAACCCCCGGAATTCCTATACCATTTTGGATATGGGTTGCGGGGATGGGGCCATGTTAAGAAAAGTGGCTTCCTATTTTAAGAGCAAATCCTTTGAGCTAATATTAATTGGGATCGATCTTAATGCCAAGTCCATTCAACTCGCTAAGGAGAATTCCAAGGAATACCCCAATATACTTTTTTTGGAACAGGATATTCTAGCGCTGGAAGCAAACGAATTACAGTGCGATATTCTTCTTTGTACCTTGACCATGCATCATTTTGATTCCAAAGCCATACCAACTTTTCTAAATCAATTTGCGAATCTTAGTAGATTGGGAGTAGTAATAAATGATTTGCAAAGAAGTAAAGTGTCCTATTATCTTTATAAGCTATTTAGCCTTATTTTCATGAAAACAAAGATAGCCAAGCATGATGGCTTGGTATCCATAAAAAGGGCATTTACAAAATCGGATTTAATTGCCTTTTCCAGGAATCTGCCAAATATACAACATGAAATAAAATGGAAATGGGCGTTTCGGTATTTATGGATAATGCGCATTAGGGAAAAAATAATATATGAATAAGACCAGGATAGTTGCCGTTACCAAGGCATTGCCCACATACAGTAGGGACACTAAAGATATTTTGCCTTTTGTAGAGGTATGGATGAAAGAACAGGATACACGGTTTCAGCGAAAGGTTCTTAAAATTTTTGAAGGGGCGGCAGTTGATAAACGTTACAGTATTATGAGTCCTGAAGAGGTTTTTGGAGCGACCTCTTTTGAAGAAAAAAATAATGTATATATACGTGAAGTAAAGAAATTGGGAAGGACGGTATTGGAGCAGGCCCTACTTAAAAGCGGTTGGAGCCCAGATAGTCTGGATTTTATTATAACCGTCAGTTGCACTGGCATCATGATTCCTTCCTTGGATGCATACTTGATCAATGATTTAGATCTTAGGAGGGATATTGTTCGTTTGCCTGTTACTGAGATGGGTTGCGCAGCGGGTGTTTCCGGTTTAATTTACGCCAGGAATTTTCTAAGATCCAATCCGGGAAAAAGAGCGGCTATAGTGGCCGTTGAAAGTCCCACCGCCACATTTCAACTCAATGATTATTCCATGGCCAATGTGGTCAGTGCTGCCATTTTTGGCGACGGAGCTGCATGTGTGTTGGTTTCCTCTGAAAAGGAGGCCACTGGCCCCAGGATTGTGGGTGAAGAAATGTATCATTTTAAGGACGCTACGCAGCTGATGGGTTTTGATTTGACCAATTCGGGGTTAAAAATGATTTTAGATCCTTTGGTGCCAAAGGTTATTTCTGACCATTTCCCCGATATTATTCATCCTTTTTTGAAGCGAAATGGTAGTTCCATTGAAAAAGTGGACCATTTAATATTTCACCCTGGAGGTAAGAAAATTGTGGAAACTGTGGAAAACTTATTTGGTGAAATGGGAAAGGATTTGGGCGATACCCGGGAAACACTCCGATTGTATGGCAATATGAGCAGCGCAACGGTGCTGTATGTTTTGGAGCGTTTTATGGAAAAGGAAATTCCGAAAGGGGAGCAAGGTTTGTTATTGAGTTTCGGCCCTGGGTTTTCTGCCCAACGAATATTGTTGGAATGGTGATCAAGGCTTAAATTGATTGGTTTTAAATTTTTAATTTCTAAAGTATTAGTTTAAATAAATGTATTTTAAATGCTAAATATTAGTAATATACTTAATAAATTACCTTACGCACATCCTTTTCTATTTGTTGATGAAATTAATGTGGTAACGGACAACGCTATTGAAGGTTGCTACACCTTTAAAAAGGATGAATTTTTTTATGAAGGGCATTTTAAGGGTCAAGCTATTACTCCTGGAGTGATTCTGACCGAGTGTTGTGCGCAGATCGGCTTGGTGTCCTTGGGAATTTTTTTATTGGATGGCCAAGCGGAAACCAACGCCAATGTTGAAGTGGCCTTAAGTAGTTCCGAAATGCAATTTTTATTACCAGTCTATCCATTGGAAACAGTTACCGTAAAATCTAACAAGGTTTATTTTAGATTTAATAAATTGAAATGTGAGGTAAAGATGTATAATCAACAAGCCCAGTTGGTTTGTAAAGGCGTGTTGTCTGGGATGTTAAAGAATAAGGATTTATGAATAAGCGTGTTGTAGTAACTGGACTTGGCGTATGTGCTCCCAATGGAGTAGGCCTTTCCAATTTTTATGATTCACTGAATAGTGGGGCAAGTGGAATTACATTTCATCAGGAGTTGGCGGACTTGGGCTTTGGGTGTCAAATAGCTGGTAAGCCGTTTATAACGAAAATTTTAAAAGAAGCTTACTTTACATCTTTACAACTCAAAGGCTTAAATTCAAGCGGGGTAGTTTATGGGGTCATGGCGGGAACTGATGCTTGGATGGATGCAGGTTTGAAAAAAGCAAATAAGGATGAACCTGATTGGGATAGTGGAATAATATTTGGCACAGGAATTTTGGGAATAGACAAACTAAGGGAGTCTATATATTTAATAGATGGCAAAAATACCAGGCGCTTAGGAAGTAATTCCGTTATGCAGACCATGGCCAGTGGTATAAGTGCCTATCTGGGAGGTATTTTGGGATGTGGCAATCAAGTGACCACCAATTCATCTGCATGTGCTACGGGTACGGAGGGGATTATTATGGGTCTGGGGCGCATCAGGTCAGGAAAGGCCGAGAGGATGTTGGTGGGTAGTTGTAGTGACAGTGGACCTTATGTTTGGGGTGGCTTTGATGCTATGCGTATACTACCTTCCAATTATAATAATAATCCGGAGGATGCTAGTAGGCCCATGAGTGCTACGGCAGCCGGATTTGTACCGGGTAGTGGGGCAGGAGCCATGGTGTTGGAATCCTTGAGTAGTGCCCAGGATAGGGGAGCAAAGATTTACGCTGAAATTCTTGGGGGTGCTTTAAACAGTGGTGGACAACGTGGAACGGGTAGCATGACCGCACCGAATAGCGTGGCTGTCCAACGCTGTATTTTGGATGCCTTGTCCAATGCAGGTGTCGAAAGGGCGGCGGTAGATGTAATAAACGGCCATTTAACGGCAACCACAAAGGACGCCGAGGAAATTAGAAATTGGAGTGAGGCTTTGGGGCGATCAGGTAAGGATTTCCCTTATATAAATTCTACCAAGGCAATGGTAGGCCATTGTCTGGCCGCAGCCGGAAGCGTGGAATGCGTGGCTTCGCTATTGCAATATAGTAAAGGGGTAATATTTGGTAATCGAAACTGCCAGGATATTCATCCCGATATCTTGGAATTGGTGGATGCCTCCCGAATTCCACAAAAAACGATTTCCTATCAGCCAAAAATAATTGCAAAAGCTAGTTTTGGTTTCGGGGATGTTAATGCCTGTATTATCTTTAAGGAATATAAAGAGATATAATTATGGATGATAATAACGAACGTTTGGCCAAACTGAAGGAAATCGTTAAAACCTATCTTCCTGAAGATGTTTCAGTGGATTCCGTTACACAAAGCAGCAATTTTGTAACGGAACTGAATATCAATTCCGCTAATTTGGTAGATATAATCCTAGATATAGAGGATACTTTTGGTATCCGGCTGGAGAATGAAGACATGGATAAAATGCAGACAGTAAGCGATGCCCTTAATATAATAGACCTAAAACTGTTGGACATAAAATAACTAGGCTTCCTCTGCCGTCTGGTCTTCCGGAATAAGCAGAGAAAAGATTATGCCACCTATCAAGGATACGGAAATCACCGTTAGGGAGACCCACTCGGGAATCTCGATATGATGGGAGAAAAGCATTTTTAAGCCTACAAAGGCTAGGATAATCACTAAACTGTAATTTATATATCTGAATTTTTCCAGCATTCTGGAAATTAAGAAATACATGGATCTTAATCCAAGTATGGCCAAAATATTGGAACTAAAAACAATAAAGGGGTCTGCTGTAATAGCTAAAATAGCGGGAATACTATCCAATGCAAATAGAATATCCGTTAATTCTATGACCACTAAGGCCACAAAAAGTGGTGTGGCGGCAGTGACCCCCATACGCTTTACAAAGAAATCATGCCCATTCAAGGTGGTTGTAATGGGGTATATCTTTTTTAACCTCTTAAATACAAAGGAGTTTTTTGGATCAAATTTACTTTCGTCCGATCTTAACATTTTATAGGCGGTATACAAAAGGAAGATTCCAAAAACATAAATTACCCATTCAAATTTTGTTATAAGCGCAACACCGAACACTATCATCAAAGCCCTAAATACAATGGCACCCAAAATACCCCAGAACAATACCCTATGCTGGTAAATAGGTGGAATTTTAAACGAACTAAAAATTACGGCAATTACAAAGACATTGTCTATGCTAAGTGATAATTCTATGAGGTAACCGGTTATGTATTTTAAAACCGCATTATTAGGTGTTAATCCAGTAGGGTTATCTATAAGGCCACTGGAGAACAACCAATATATAACTCCACTAAAGCTGAAGGCAACACAGACCCAAACAGCAGTCCATATACTCGCTTCTTTAGATTTTATAACGTGTTCATGTTTGTGGAAAATACCTAAATCGAGTGCTAAAAATATAATAATCAGAAAAATAAAAGATCCCCAAATTAACATAGTCCGAATAATTTTAAGGAACAAATGTAAGTATCATTTTTCAATACTAACACGTGCTAAATCAATCTTTTTTAGCTGAAAATTTGTTATTCGTTTTCTGTAATTGGAGAGCTGATAATGAGGTATTTATGATAAAATCGGCAGGATGTTTTAAAAACCCGATATACGTTAAGCAATAACTGAAATACTGGTTTAGTTTGGCGAAAAAATGTTATAAATTAGGGGAGACTCTATTTGTAAAAAATGAAAAAAGGTATTTACAGCACTTTAATAGTGCTCTTTATGGGATTATTCCTAATAGAGGGGCGTGCTCAATCCATTGAAAAAGACAGTACAGGACAGAAGTTGAAAGTGGAAAAATGGACCATATTGGAAGAATATGAGCCAGATATGATATTGTCTACTGAAGACAGGATCAATTTAAAGAAGAAACGCATAGTCGAAGCTAAAAGAAGAAAGGGTATTTTGGATAGCCTGGATATTACGGATCGCAAAAGAAAAAAGCTACTAAAAGATTTACGCAACAATCCGTTTTCCGATCGCTTGATGAAAACGCTTGCGGATGCTAAATTTGAAGACGCTGAAGATTGAGTATTTTCAATTTTATATCGTCTTTGGTAAAACAAAATGCCCTAGAAAAGCTTAAAGTCTATTCTAGGGCATTTTATGTAGGTGGTAATTCCTAATGGGTTTTCATCTTACTTTTTCTTTTTTCCAATTGTCTTTCAAGTTCCTCTACGGAGTCCGCAATACCCATTTCAAATTTACCATTGTTCGACTCTGCAAATAATCTTGGGCCCGGAGCACTAAGTCTAATGTTGCAAATTAATCCGGTATTGGGTGAAGAGGTATTCTCTTTTTTGAAGAAAACGTCGGCCCGCACTATGAAATCATATTTATCTTCTAATTTTTCTAACTTTTTGGTAGCCAATTCCTCTAAACGGGGACTTGCTTTTACATCATCATATTCAAAATTAATAGTCATATATATGGGTTTTAGGTTAACAAATACAGTTTAAATCTTATAAAGATTCTGGAAATTAAGTTAGGCTTTATTTTTAACAAACCAAAGGGAAATCTATAGTAAATTCTTACAAACCTCCCTTTCTGTTTGGGGAGCGTTGAGGAGGCCAGATAGCCTGTTCCCCTGTTTTTTTGTTCATGGGCAATATTCTTCTCTCCTTGGAGGTCCTTTCTGGATCTTCACTTGCCATATAGGCCAATATAGCGGTTAGTATAACATTGTTCCTAACATCGTCGAAAATAATTTTATCATAAGTATCCCTGTTGGTGTGCCATGTATAATTCCAATAGGACCAATTTAGGGAACTAAGTCCAAAAGCAGGGGCTCCAGCTGCTATAAAGGAGGCGTTGTCCGATCCACCGCCGGCTGGCATACCGGGAAATGAAGTTTCTATGTGTTGTGTTATCTTGTCAGGAACAGCGGATAGCCATCTGGAAATATAATCATAGGAGTTGAGAAATCCGCCTCCAGATATTTGTACAACTCTTCCGGTACCATTGTCCTGGTTAAAAACGGCTTGGATGTTGCCCATTATTTCGGGGTGATCCTCCACATAGGCTCTTGAGCCATTTAATCCTTGTTCCTCGCTACCCCAATGTCCGACTAAGATGGTTCTTTTTGGATTTGGGTATAATTTTTTTAGTAAGCGCATGGTTTCCATCATAACTAATGTTCCCGTTCCATTGTCCGTAGCTCCCGTACCACCATCCCATGAATCAAAATGTGCGGATAGGATAACGTATTCATTGGGTTTTTCCGAACCTTTTATCTCTGCAATGGTATTAAATGTGGGTACGGCTCCCAGTTCCTTCGATTCGGCTTTTAAGTTGATTTTAGGTTTGTCTCCATACTCCACCAATCTATATAGCATGGTATAGTCTTCCAGTTCCAGGTCTATAGTTGGAATTTTTTCTGTACTGGCACCAAATATTTTATTGGCACCAAAGCCTTTGGACCAATGAGAGCTTATTATTCACGAAGCTCCTGCTTCTTCCAAAGCCATTGCCAGTGAGCGTCTGTTAAATCCAGTGCGTTGCAAATTTTCCGACCACTCGATTTCTTGTAAATCCCGTTCTTTTTTCATTTTTTCAAGGGATTCGGGTGTGGCAAATTCTTCCCAATTATAATCCGGTCTACCTGTCGGCTCCCTCATGGAGATCATTACCAACTTGCCTTTAACATTTGGTAGCCATTTGTTGAATTCGTCCGAATCTGAAACAGTAGGCAATATGACCACTTCTGCAGTTATGGCTTTTTTTCCCGTACTGGGGCTCCATGCCAGTTGGATGCCTTTTAAGGTCTGAACCCTTGGATGTACCATATCTATATGGGTAATGCCGCGTTCCCAGCCACGCCATTCCCCCCATTGTTCGTTTTGGGCGGAAATTCCCCAATTGGCGTATTTCTTTAGGGCCCAATCATGTGCCTGTTGCATCTGAGGTGTACCGACCAATCTGGGGCCAATGACATCCAATAATTCGTGGGCCAAAATTTCCAATTGTGAATTTTCGTTGACCTCCTGTTCAATTTCGCTCAAGAACCGATCATTAATTTGGGTAAATCCGGTTTGTGTATAACAAATGAAATATAAGATCAATAGTAAGTAAGCCTTTTTCATTTTTAAGATTTTAGATTAGTCTGCGGCTTCAAAATAATAATTATCCCATAGTTAAACCCACGAATTAGGTTTTAATTAAGAATCTAATTTCTTGCCAGATTATATTCAACAAATGCCACAACGGTTATTATGAAGATTATAAACTTTACCTTTGTCCCAAAAAAATATAGGGAATGAGCACTTTTGCCGATTTTAATATAACAAAACAACTACAATATGCCATTGACGAATTGGGCTTTTCGGTCCCGACCCCAATTCAACAGGAAGCCTTTTCTGTAATTCTTTCAGGTAAGGATATTGTGGGAATTGCGCAAACGGGCACAGGTAAAACTTTTGCCTATATGTTGCCTCTTTTGCAGGATTTGAAATTCTCCAAACAACTTAATCCTAGAATATTGATATTGGTGCCAACAAGGGAGTTGGTCTTGCAAGTTGTTGCCAATATAGAAGCCTATTCCAAGTTTATGACCGTAAGGGTGTGTGGTATTTACGGTGGGGCAAATATAAATACACAACGACAAGCAGTTGCCCAAGGTTGTGATATATTGGTGGCCACCCCTGGCCGACTATACGACCTTACCTTGGATAGGACGGTAAAACTTAGGGATATTAAAAAATTGGTTATCGATGAGGTGGATGTTATGTTGGATTTGGGTTTCCGTTTTCAGATTACCAATATTTTTGAATTAATGCCTCAAAGAAGGCAAAATATTATGTTTTCAGCCACCATGACAGAGGAAGTGGCCCAGTTGATAGAGGACTTTTTTATTGCTCCGGAAAAAATTTCAATTGCTGTTAGTGGAACGCCCTTGGAGAATATTGGTCAAGTTGCCTATGCCGTTGAAAACTTCTACACCAAAGTGAACCTATTGACATATCTGCTCAAGGATAAAACCATTTTTAGAAAAGTGTTGGTCTTTGTTTCCAATAAAAGAAGCGCTGACAGGTTATTTGAGGCTTTGAAGGAGGATTATGGCAATGAGGCGGCAATAATTCACTCCAACAAAACACAGAATTATAGAATTAGATCTATCAAACAGTTTGATGAGGGTAAAAACCGAATCCTGGTTTCTACCGATGTAATGTCAAGAGGTTTGGATCTAGATGAAATAACCCATGTGATCAATTTTGATACTCCCACTTTTCCTGAAAATTATATGCACCGGATAGGGAGGACAGGAAGGGCGGAGAAAAAAGGGAATTCCGTTTTAATGTACACGGAGAAAGAGGAAGGGGATAAAGAAGCCATTGAAAAATTAATGGATTATGAAATTCCCTTAATGAATTTTCCTGAAGCCGTAAAAATATCCGAGGAACTGGCTCCAGAGGAGCGCCCTAAAAACTTAGAACACAACAATCCTATTAGTGCCGCTGAATTGGAAGGGCGAGGCGCCGCCTTCCATGAGAAGACGGTTAAAAACAAAAAGATAAATCAAGGAGGGTCCTATAAAAGGGAAATTGCAAAAAAATATAAAAAGCCAATCACTAGGGGTGATAAAAGATTTACTAAAAAGAATAATAAAAGAAAATAGTATATTATTTACTATAAGCTATTTATATATCTAAACTTAACTTATTACTTTAGATGAATAACAAAAATAACCCCTTACATGGCGTTACCTTAGCCGCTATATTGGAGTCTCTTGTTGACCAATATGGCTGGGAGGAAATGGGTGCTAGAATTAATATCCGTTGTTTTAACCATGACCCCTCCATAAAATCCAGTCTAAAATTTTTAAGACGTACTCCCTGGGCTAGGGAAAAGGTGGAACAGTTATACTTAAGGTCCATAAAGAAGTAATTAATTAGTGGTCTATCACCTTTGGATACTGGCCTTCAAAAAGATATTGGCTATTCTTTTTTATTACTTGTCAATTTATATTTTTGGAATTTCTTGATTAATATTTATCATAAGGTTTGATATTTAAGGCTATATTTAAAAAATAACAGAACATAATTCAACTTTTTATAATTAATCAATAATATACTTTTTAAATGAAGTCATTCACTGTTGCAGAAATAAATGAGCTCCTAAAAGGGGAGCTTGTAGGTGGGTATGATAAAGCTATAGTTGGGGCCGAGCAAATGGATAGGGCCCAAGACCAGCATATTACCTTTATCTCCAGTAATAAATATGCCCGAAAATGGGATTCTTGCAAAGCGAGTGCTGCCATTGTAAGCGATAGTATAAAAATAATGCCGGGAGAAAATAAGGCGTTTATTAAGGTGGCCAATGCAGATTTGGCCATGGCAAAATTATTGGAGGCATTTCAGCCGGAACCGCCAGAACTACTTGATGAGGTGCATCCTATGGCCACAGTACATCCAACCGCCGTATTGGGCAAGGGTTGTAAGATTGGGGCTGGTTGCTATGTCGGTAGAAATGTAGTTTTAGGGGATGGCGTTATTTTATATCCCAATGTTGCTGTTTTTGATGGGACAACCATAGGCCATCATACCGTAGTTTGGTCAGGTACCGTAATAAGGGAGCGGAGTGTAATAGGTAATAATTGTATCTTTCACATCAATGTAAGTATAGGTGCGGACGGATTTGGATATAGACCTAGTGAAGATGGTAGGGGTCTGGTAAAAATACCCCAAATAGGTAATGTGGTGATTGGCAACTTTGTTGAAATAGGGGCCAACTCCTGTGTTGATCGCGGTAAATTTAGCTCTACAATTATAGGTGACGGTTGTAAAATCGACAATTTGGTACAAATAGCGCATAATTGTGTAATGGGAAGGTCTTGTATTATGGCGGGACACAGTGGTTTGGCAGGATCGGTAACTCTTGGCGATGGTGTAATAATAGGAGGGAGCGCTTCCATAAAAGACCATACTACCATTAATTCCGGTGCCGTTGTTGGTGCTGGTTCCGGTGTGATGGGCGATGTACCTGCCGGTAAAACAGTCTTAGGTTACCCGGCTACCGATTCCAGGGAAATGCTAAAACAGTGGGTAGCACTTAGAAAACTGGCCAAGACCTAGAAAATTACGGGTAGAACTAAGTTTACCAGATGTTAAAAGTCAATTTTTTTTATGGAATATTCATGTTAACAGTTGTAGGAATTGACATCAGACTGTGATATTTAGAAAAAATATTCTTTAATTTTTCCAAAATTATGCTTTAAACACCCATTAAAGGGCTTAATTTTGCAGTCCAATAAAGAGATTATGTCGGAGACTTTGATTGCCAATGCTATTGTAGAGAGAAAAACGGATAAGGAGCTGTATAGCTATCAAAAAGGGGCCATAGACCAGATTTTTGATAAATTTGAGACCGCTCCGGACGATTATCATCTTTTGTATCAATTGCCAACAGGTGGAGGTAAAACCGTTATTTTCTCCGAAATCGTAAGGCAATATTTAAAGCACCACAACAAGAAGGTGCTCATCATGACCCACCGTATAGAGCTCTGCAAACAGACTTCTACCATGTTGACCAGCTTTGGGGTAACCAATAAGGTGGTGGATAGCAAGGCTAATTTGGACGACCAAGAGTCTTATAGCTGTTTTGTGGCTATGGTGGAAACTTTGAACAATAGGCTACAGGACGACAAATTGGATATTTCGGATGTTGGTCTGGTTATCATTGATGAGGCGCACTACAATTCATTCACAAAATTGTTCAAGTTTTTTGAGAATTCCTTTATTTTAGGAGTTACGGCCACTCCCCTAAGTTCCAATAAGGACTTGCCGATGAAGGACAATTATGACGAATTAATTGTCGGTGAAACAATAGTTTCCCTAATTGAAAATGAATTTTTGGCCAGGGCCGAATTTTATTCCTACAATATGGGTCTAACTTCTTTGGAAGTGGGTTCCAATGGAGACTATACTGTGAAATCTTCGGAAGACCTTTACAACAATAGCCTAATGTTGAGCAAGTTGTTGGAATCCTATGAAAAACACTCCAAGGGAAAGAAAACTTTAATTTTCAATAATGGTATTAATACATCCCTTCATGTTTACGAGACGTTTAGGGCGGCTGGCTATCCAATTGCCCATCTGGACAATACCGCCACTAAGAAGCAGCGTAAGACCATCTTAAAGTGGTTTAATATGACCCCTAATGCCATTTTAACGTCTGTAAGTATTCTGACCACTGGATTTGATGAACCTACCATAGACACCATTATTTTAAATCGGGCAACAAAATCGCTAACACTTTACTATCAGATGATAGGTCGTGGTTCAAGGATATTGAACAATAAATCTTCATTCTCGGTAATCGACCTTGGGAATAATTTTCATCGTTTTGGTCCTTGGGGCGCTGACTTAGACTGGCAGACCATTTTCAAATCCCCAAATTTTTATGCGGATAGGCTTATAAGTGATGAGGAGCTCGAAAGCAATTTTAAATGGGAAATGCCGGAAGAGTTGCGGGAGGAGTTCGCTAATTCAAAGGAGGTTTATTTTGATATTAAAGAAACCTATGTTGATTCCATAAAAAATGGTGAGACGTCCAAAGTAGTGTTGGAGCGATCAATTGCCCAGCACGCAAGAATCTGTGTGGAAAACAGCGAGGATGTTTATGATGCCCTTGCACTATCCAAAATGTTGGGTCCGGATATCGATGATAGGATTCAACGCTACGCCAAATGTATCAGTAAAAGCACTTTTAACTTTCTTAAGTGGCTTACGGATGACTATCACAAGAAACTAAGTACCCATTTACGTCAGAATTTCGATACTATTTTTGAAGAGGTTCACGGCAGACCGCCAGAGGAGTAGTTCCTTCGCTTATAATTTCTGGCTAAATAGGGTCGACTGTAATCCTTGTAAAAAGGACTTAAACTACCAATTAAAGCTTGTTGAGTTCAGATAATTAATATTAAACTAAAAATTTAATAAATATCTGTAATTTATTGATTTACAGTGTTTTTAAATATTCAACTAAAGCGGTTCGTTCAGCGTTTGTCAGCTTATCACCAAAAGTGTGACCTGTATTGCCATACCCTTTTAAAGTAGTGTCGTAAGTATTTTTGTTTACTTTGGTTTGTTCCGAAGTGTATAGCCAACCGACTTTTAATTGGTCATAATCGGTGTTCAGGAAAGATCTACTCCATCTAGTAGGTCTGTCCCCACTATTCAATACATCTTCCAGGGTAGGAACGGAGCCATTGTGGAAATATGGTGCCGTGGCCCAGATACCGTCCAAGGGAGGTGCTATATAGCCTCCTTCCGCCTTAATCTGTAATTTGTTGGAAGTGGTTCCGAACCAACCGGAATTGAACCAGTCCATAAAGTAGTCGTTAATTGGTGATGAGGTAGTATAATGGTTGGATAATTCAGGATCTGTTCCGACGGAATTTAGACTTACCAGTAAGTTGGGGTAAGAGGGGTTCTCCCCGTAGGTACCGTGACAGGTTGCACATGTGTTTTCAAATAACTGCTTTCCTTGTTGGGCCAGATCGGCATCTATGTTAAATGGGTAATCCGGGGCTTCCAGGCTTTGGATATAGGCTAGGACATCTACCATTTTACCGTCAATTTCAGCGGCCTTGGAGGCATCCCCAAGTGTCAGGAGACTGGATCCGATAAAGGATTTGCAAAAATCGAATCGCCCGATGGCATGATAAAACATAGCATTTTTCTTTTTCAACAACCACCAGGCAGGTACATCTGTTGGAATTACAGCGTCCAATACCTCAACAAAAGGGGTATCCTGCCATACTAAGGTGTTTTTGTCCCTGTGACTCATTAGTACTTGCGTGATCTTATCCGCCGGATTGGAGCCACGGGTTTCGGTAAGGGTCTTTGGGCCTATGGCAACGATACTTTTCCTAAATTGATCATAAGCCAGCCATTCTGCACTCTCCTCTCCACCGTATAGGGCTCTGATTCCAGAATTCAACAAGGGAATATTACTGGCCCGATTTACGGTAAAATCCGCGTCATGGCTGCCCAATCCAATTATAAAATCATTATTAATGGTTGAGGCGTGGCATGCCATACAATTGGGAGCTACCACCCTTGCGCCATTCGGAGCTGTTATTGCCGTATAATCATATGGGATATTGGCATTGTCGCCACTTCTGTTTAAGCGGTTGTCCGGATTAACGCTAGTCCCTAATAAAAATGCGTCGTAAGGAATGCCAGAGCTCATATAATCCCCAGAAATCAAATAATCATAACCAGATGAAGCGTCCCCCGTTCTTTGAGGGTTGTTGGGTAGGGGGCTACTTTCTATAATGGGCTCTTCTATTTCGGGTACTTCCTCCGGTTGTTCGGTAGGGTTTTCATTGACCACGATATCTATTAAATCTTCCTTGCTCTCTTTGGAGCACGAAAAAACAAGGGGCATGAGAATAATAACGGTAACTAGGAGGTTAATTTTTTTCAAAGTAATATGGTTTTATCAAAAAAAGTCGATAGTCAATTTATCGATAATTTAGGACAAAAACACAGGCTTACTGGTTAAATTCGACAAACACCCGAGCAATTCGCTAAAAGGTGGATTGTGATGTTATGGCCAGTTGTTTTAATCAATAATTTGTTTACTTCTTCTCGGCCAAGCCTTCCAGTTTTTTGTTAGGTACCACCCAAATAATGGCAACTGCAACAAATCCAGCTACTGCAACCCAAGTATTGATATAGGCGAGTGGAATGGAGGCAAAATATATTAACATGGAAATATTTTCTTTTAGACCTCGTTTGGTCACTAATTTTAAAGGGTGGTTTTCATCATGGTACTTCATAAGGTAAATTTCCAAAATTCTATATGCCAAAGCACACATTAAAAGCACAATACCATAAAGTGCAATGGTCAAGGAAGCGTGATAATTTTCTCCCACCCAACTGGTGGCAAAGGGAATCAGGGACAACCAAAAAAGGAGATGGAGATTGGCCCAGAGAATAGGTCCGTTGACTCTTTCGGTGACCTGCATTAAATGATGGTGGTTGTTCCAGTAAATACCCAGGTATATAAAACTCAGTACGTAGCTTGTGAAGATGGGGAAAATAGACCATAACCCTTCAAGGGTGGTTTCTTCCGGCGCTTTCATTTCGAGAACCATAATGGTGATGATGATGGCCAAGACACCATCGCTAAATGCTTCTAATCTTCCTGTTTTCATAGTATGTTTAAGTTTGTTTGGTTTATACTGGCAAGGGCACAAAATCCGAGTCGCCGGGTACCTTGGGGAAATTCTGAAGATTCCAATCGCTACTGGCCCTTTCAATAATGCTTTTATCCGATGAGACAAAGTTCCAATAAATATGTCTTTCCTCAGGGAAAGGTTCTCCGCCAAAAATGTAGATGGTGGAATTGGCGGCAAGTTCAAATTCACACAGACTGCTGTCCTTGGCAATTAAAATTTGTTTTGGACCATAGGTGTTTCCATCGCTCAAAACGCTTCCTTCCAAAATATAGAGGCCACTTTCTCCGTATAACTCCGATCCAATATGTATTCTTTTTTGCTCCGTACTTTTTAATTCTAAAAAATATAGCTTACTGTGCACTGGTACAGGGGAAATCTTGCCCATAACCTCCCCGGCGATTAGGCTCGCGCTAACACCTTGGTACTCCCATTTGGGAATTTTTTCCTTGTTTATATGGGTAAATTTGGGCTCCATTTGCTCCAATTTTTTGGGAAGCCCTACCCATATTTGCAGCCCATGTAGCGTCTTTTTAACACCTCTTAAATGCTCAGGAGTGCGTTCGGAATGAACCACTCCCTTGCCGGCAGTCATCCAATTAACGCCTCCGGGATTAATTTGTACCTCCGTGCCTAAGCTGTCACGATGCATTATTGCTCCTTCAAAAAGAAAGGTGAGTGTAGAAAGGCCAATATGCGGATGCGGCGGAACGTCTAAATTTTCATTCTCTTTCATTTGAACCGGTCCCATATGGTCTATAAAAACAAAAGGTCCTACCATACGCTTTTGTCTAAAGGGCAATAATCGCCCAACCATAAAATTACCTATATTGGCCGCTCTTTCCGGGATAACAAGTTTAATGTTGGACATAGCTTCTATTTAACGCAGTAATAATATTAAAAATAGAAAAAACGCAGTAATTATTTGCATTAAAAACTATGTCATTGGGACCTCCATCAACAGTATCTTACTGGGCTTTAAAGAGGTTAATGTGATTTCGTTGGTTTCCCACATACCCAGGGCATCACGTCGTTTCAAAATTTGGTCTCCAATGGTAATTTTTCCTTCCAACACAAATACAAACAAACCATTATCTATTTTATTTAAAGTATAGGTTGAAGTGATTTCAGATTCAAAATCACCCAAGGAAAACCAAGCGTCCTGATGAATCCATACCCCTTGATCCGTTTTATTTGGAGAAAGGATTTGGTAAAAGGAATTTTTGGCAGCTAGATCGTTGGTGGAAATTTGATCATATCTAGGGCTTACATTTTGGGTTTTCGGAAATACCCAAATTTGCAAAAACTTTACTTCTTCATTTTTGTTCTTGTTGTACTCACTATGATAAACACCAGTTCCTGCGCTCATTACCTGTACATCACCTTCTTTAATTACTGTGGTATTTCCCATGCTGTCCTTGTGTTCCAGATCTCCTTCCAGTGGGATGGATATAATTTCCATATTCTTATGGGGATGTTGACCAAAACCTTGACCTCCAGAAACGGTATCGTCATTGAGTACTCTAATAACACCAAAATTCATCCTTTCGGGATTGTGATAATTGGCAAAACTAAAACTGTGATATGAATTTAACCATCCGTGATTGGCATGTCCTCTGCTTTCTGCAGTATATAATATTGTTTTCATGATTTGTATTTTGTTTCTTCAAAATTAAGCACCATCTCCAGATTATGCATTGATGTAGGATAAGTAATTTCATTTTTTGAACAAATCTTCCATTTGGATTATTATGTGTTGGCTACCTATGGGGTGAAATAATTATATAGTCTGTGATTTTTACAATGTTTTGGGCTTAAGAACCATTTGTTCTCCATGCATTCGATGCAATTTTTTTAAAATGGAATTAAGGGAATCCTTAAAGCATGGAATTGTTGGGATCTGATCTGCAGATAGGCCTTTAAAGAAGTTACCTGGAACTCAACTATAATTTGTTGATCAGCCTGCGGCCCCATTAAGAAAATATAGTAACTTAGTGCAGGCCATAATTTAACAATAAAAAACACTGAACCATGATTACGCTAATTATTTTTTTGGGAATTTTAGCTCTTGTAGCCCTATTCTTAGTAAATGTTTTTAATCACTTTGCCAGACTTAGAAATCTGGTAAAGGATGCTTGGAGCAATATTGATGTCGCATTAAAAAGACGGTACGACCTAATACCTAATTTGGTAGAAACCGTAAAGGGCTATGCAAAACATGAAAAATCTACTTTGGAATCTGTTATAAATGCGCGCAACGCGGCTATGGCTGTCCCTTCAGGAGATATTAATGCCCAAATAAAGGCAGAAAACCAACTGCAACAGAGCTTAAGAAGTATATTTGCTTTAAGCGAAGCGTATCCGGACCTGAAGGCCAACGCCAGCTATTTGGACCTTCAACAAAAACTAAATGAGATCGAGGAAAACTTGGAACGGGCCAGGAGGTATTATAACGGTTCTGTTAGAGAAAACAACACTTATGGGGAAAGTGTTCCGGGAGTCTTGGTAGCCAGTTTGTTTAAATATCAACACTTTGATTATTTCGAAGCGGAGGAGGCCAGTAGAGCCAATGTAAAAGTAGATTTCTCTTAATGAAAAATATATATTTCTTATTTTTTATTCTCCTTGTATTTGGCAGGGGCTTGGCCCAGGATTTTACAGTTAAAAATTATACAGTCGATATTACCATTCATGAAGAAGGGTATTTTGATGTGGTAGAAAACTATGATCTTAACTTTGAAATTCCCAAACATGGCATTTACCGGAACATCCAAACAAAATATGACCTTGTGGATTCCAAGGGTGTTGAATCTACTCGAAAAATAAAAATTAGTAAGATAAAGGTCCCCAATTATAATTATGATGCACCGTTCGACTTTGTACAAAAGTTACAGGACAATTTGCAGATAAAAATTGGTGACAAGGATATTACGCTAGTTGGTCCTCAGCATTATGAAATAAAATATAGAGTCCACAATGCCTTTCTCTTTGAAGATTCACAAATTCGCTTCTATTGGAACATAAAACCGGAAGATTGGCTGGCCGATTTTCACCAAGTTAGTTTTACCGTACACGTTCCGGATAATGTAAATCCTAACAAGGAAAATAGCTTTGTTTATTCAGGGGAGCGAGGCACTGACACAAATAGTACCGATATTCAGTTATATTATACGGACAACGAATTTTCTGGCACCACTAAGGCTGGCTTTATATCTCATCCGGGTGAAAGTGTTACGGTCTTGATCAACCTACCCTTGGGCTCGGTTATAGAGGAAAAACCTTTTTGGCCGTTCTGGGACCAATTTGGTTGGGTGTTCTTGATAGGGATAATGTTTTCTGCATTTTTTAAGGTATGGTGGAATTTTGGAAAGGATGAACGGATTATAGCCACTACCAGTTATTATCCGCCGGACAATATAGATCCGGCAATGGTAGGTTTTTTAATAAATGATAAGGACGATAATTCCGATTTGATCGCCTTAATACCGCATTGGGGATCAAAAGGGCTTATAAGACTTGAAGAAGTTCCAAAAAAAGGATTATTTGGTTCCAAGGACACTAAAATAATTCGTCTACAATCTTTACCATCGGGTTCCCCTAGCTATGAATTGGAGATATTTAAGGGACTGTTTGGTGATAATGACAATGTAGTTGGGACTGAGGTCCTAGTAAGTAGTCTAAAGGATACTTTTTACACCAAAATGATTGAAGCGCGCAGCCAATTAAAGAAATTGGCAGCACCATATTACGAGGCGGAATCAAAAAAGATCCAAGGCATTATGTACTTTGTATTGGTGGCTTTGGCCATTGGCCTAACTGTGGTTGGACTTTTCGTATGGGGACCGTTGGCCGCAGTGGCCATTGTAGTTTCCTGCATTCTTCTAATTTTTGTCAATCGTTTTATGGTAAAAAAGAATGCCAAGGGTAATGAGCTGTTATCAGAATTAAAAGGGTTTAAAAGATTTATTAAGGTAGCAGAAGAAAACAGACTCAAGATGCTTATTAAGGACGACCCACATTATTTTGAAAACACATTGGGATATGCTTTGGCATTTGGTTTGTTTGATCAATGGGCCAAAAAATTCAAGGACTTAAATATTCCCCCACCAGATTGGTATTCAACTTCTTCGAGTAGCGCATTATCTATGAATCAATTTTCAAAATCTTTTTCCAGTGCAATGGCCAGTACCAAATCAAATATGGTAAGCTCGCCTTCCAGTAGTGGAAGTTCAGGCGGCGGTTCATCGGGCGGAGGCTTTGGAGGTGGTGGTGGCGGAAGTTGGTAACTGAAGCGGCTGGAGCTTAAATCAATAAGAAAACTATAAAGCCCTATCACGCTTGTTTAAAGCGAGATATAACTAAATTGGTATTAATATCCTTGTTATCCGATAGTTGTGATTTATTTTTGGAGTTAATTTAGGTGTTTGTTTAAAAACGGGGCGGTACAGAAAGACTTATTTAATAAAAGTTATACTTACTTTTGTGCTTCATTGGAAAAGCTATTTTTTTATGTCCAAATCCAGGAATTCCTTACTTATTGTACTTGCTTTTTTTGCCATATACGTTATCTGGGGTTCCACTTATCTTTTAAATAAGATCGCAGTCCAGGAATTACCACCTTTTATGTTGGCCTCTATGCGCTTTTCTGTAGCGGGTATTTTGATATTTGGGCTCTGTAAAATAATGGGGATTCCATTGACCATCACGAAAAAGCAATTGTTGAATTCCAGTATAGCCGGATTCTTGTTCTTGGCCTTTGGAAATGGTTTTGTGGTTTGGGCTCTAAGATACGTGGATAGTGGTTTTGCAGCCTTGGAAATAGCCTCACAACCCTTGGTAATTCTATTGTTGATGAGGATACTTGAAGGTAAAAAGATTCAAACTATGTCTTTTGTAGGTGTCATAATTGGGATTTTGGGCATCTATTTGTTGGTAAGCCAAAACCAGGTAATAAGCAAGGAGAATTCGGTTTTGGGTATGGTCATGATTTTTTTCTGTATGATCAGCTGGGCTTATGCAAGTTTGTTCGTTGCCAAAGCGGATCTACCAAAGAACTATTTTGTAAATACGGGCTTTCAAATGTTCAGCGCTGGAGTCATACTAATGGTTGGGAGTTTGCTTATTGGGGAACAATGGTCCCTGCCAACCACATGGAGTAGCCCAGTACAATATTCCATGATGTTACTTATTATATTTGGCAGCATCGTAGCCTTCACAGCCTTTAATTATTTACTAAAAGTGGTTTCCCCGGAAAAGGTAGCCACATCCACTTATGTAAATCCCATTATAGCCCTTTTATTAGGTTGGTTTTTTTTAGGGGAAGAGGTTACCACGCAATCTATTATTGCCGCTGTGGTGCTGCTAACGGGGGTCTATTTTATTAACACCAGAAAGAAATTGGTTCTGTTCTCCAGGTTTTCAAGTCGGTATTCGCCTAAGGAGGACTAGGCGTAATTTGTTTTTCATATCATTGCCCAAGGGAGTAGGGGACGCCTAAATTGGTTGGGATGATCAGGCATTAAAAAAGCAGCTGATTGCAAAATCCACTGCTTTTAAAATTTGAGCTTATCTTCTTGATTTGAATAATATTAGTTGCAATAAATTCTGCGCTCCGCCCAACGATTTGTCTTAATATTTCGAAAATTTACCATCAAAATACTTTCTCCTGTCAACTGAAAATTAGTTGATTCTGAATGTGATTTATGAATATACGATTTCATTTTTTTATTTTAAAATGTTAATACTTACCTAAAACGCCTCTTGGTATTCCAGATGTTACTTTTTGAGTTTTCTATTGTTTGTCTTAGATAATGTTTGTTGACTGTTTCCATAATGGTGCTTTTTTAATTGATGTTAATGTGTTACTAATTGATTGCGATAGGTTAGTTGTACCGTCTTTTATTGTTCCAAATTCTACTTTTAGAAGTTTCCAATGTTTGCTTTACAAGATGTTTGTTGATAGTTTCCATGATTTTATTTTTAAATGATTAATTGAATTACTACTTATAGACGATGGATTAGTAAAATTGTTACAGTACTATGTATAAAATAGTACCGTTTTAAGCAATATTTAACGTTTATAAGCGGAACAAGAGGGAAGAATAATTTTTATATTATTGATATTTAGGTATTTAGGTATTTTTTACCCGAGCAGTTTTTCTTTTAAAATAAATAATAAAAAAAGGAAGTACTTGAAAAAGTGGTTTAAAGTGATAGACTCCACCATGAATTAAAGGTAATTGCAATATGTTCTATTGAGTTAAAATACAGCTCCAAATCTATATGAAAATCTTGTAAGAACATATTGATCTATAATTTTACTCCTGCTAATACCCAGGCCAAAATATTTGCATGGTGGTAGCTAAGGCTTCAGACCTTTATTGGAATTATGAGAGTTTTATGATAAACATCTTTAGCTATTTAATACCTTAGAGGTAAAAGAGAAATCTATTTTAGGGATGGGTTGTCCTATTCTTTCATGAACATTCAATTCTTGATTACGCTAATAAGGCTGCTTATATCAATAGGTAGGATTTAATAATTTTTTTTTGTAATAAAGGAATGTGATGTGAGAAATTAATAAATACATTCTTTGTAATAGGTCTACTCAAAATAAATGTAATTAGTAATGGATTATAATAACTATAAATATATAAAGTATGAAATTTAGTAGAAATGCAAGTGCAAACTGGAAGGGAAGTGGCAAGGAAGGTAAAGGTACTTTAAGTACTGAAAGTACTATCCTTAAGGATACCCAATATTCTTTTAAATCTCGATTTGAAGATGGTAAGGGTACTAATCCGGAAGAATTGGTTGGAGCCGCCCATGCAGGTTGCTTTACCATGCAACTTAGTTTTTTATTGGGAGAGGCTGGTTTTACGCCTACCAGCTTGGATACAGGCGCTAAGGTTTTGTTTGAGGATGGCAGTATAACACAAATAACACTGAATCTTAGTGGTAAGGTGCCGGGCATTAAGGAGGAGCAGTTTAAGGAAATAGCCAAAAAAGCAAAAGAAATTTGCCCAATTTCCAAATTACTAAAGACAGATATTGTTTTGGAGGTAAAGTTAGTGGGCTAGAACCAAAAAGTTATGGCTTCTATATACCTATCAAAATAAAAAGGAGAGCCGCTTAATAGCGGCTCTCCTTTTTATTTGATTAGTCTTTAAATTTAGATTATTTGAGTGTAAAACTCACCCTTGCGAAAAGAAATCTACCACCGATTCCGAATTGTTGGGCCCTACGGGACCAATCGAAACGGCCGTCGCTACGATTTCCGAATTCATCCTTGGCCCTGTCTGGATAGATATCGAACAAATTATTAGCTCCCAAGGTCAAGGTTAGGGCATCTGTTGCCTTATAACCTACCGATAGATCGGTTACCAGTTTAGTACTAAATACCTGCTGATTGGCTAAAGTAGTCGTTGCTTCGGTAACTTCTCCAAAATAAACATTTCTTAAGAAAATGATAAACTTGTCCGAAGTAAGACTATTGGAGAGGTTTATTTTAGTTCTTGGTACGGCCTCCTCCAAATAAACCCTGCTATCTTCAGGAAAGTACGTGCCAACCTTATCTGCATTCCTAAGAACATCGGAGGCATTTATGTCTCCAACTTTTTTAGTCTTGGAGAAAGTACCTGCCAGGTCCGACTTCAATCTCCAATTGGCGCCCAAGTCGGTTTTATGAGTTAATACAATATCCAACCCTTTGGATTCGGTATCAATGGCATTGGCAAAAAAAGAGGCTGCCGTTGCATTGGCTTGTCGTAAAATATTCAATAATTCCAATTGTGATCCAGAATAAACAGCTGGTATATCGTCTACTCCTGTACCTGAATCTGCGGATGGGCTAAACTGTCCTGTATAGACAACTCTATCATTTATTTTAACAAAATAGCCATCTACTGTTAAAGTTAAATTGGCGTCCGGGATTTTGGCGGTAAACCCCAAACTAACACTTTGGGAGGTTTCTTCCTTTAACTGTGGAATTCCTAAAAGATTGGCTGCCCTACTATTATTTGCAAAAGTTCCCACTTCTTGGGGATTGCCCTGATTATCAAAAATAGTGGAGGTGGAATTAAAATTGATTTGATGTAGGGAAGGAGCTCTAAACCCGGTGTTTAAGGCTGCACGTATGTTTATATTATCCGAAGCCTTTAGTCTTCCTGCCAATTTAAAATTTATGGTCCCTCCAAAATCGCTATAATTTTCATATCGAGTGGCAAAACTCGCTAAAAATGCTTCTGAAAAATCGGCCTCTACATCAAAATATCCAGCTACACTACTGCGACCTCTGGACAATTCATTGCCTGGTGCGAAACCGGGGAAAACCTGGGAACCTCCTGGTCTGGCACTTCCGAAGAAATCCCGTGAGGGTTGTTGTGTCGACACGGTAATCAATTGGCCTGCACTGGTGTATTGACCATAAGATGCAGGTTCTCCTGCAACAATATCGTAGTTTTCTAATCTGTATTCCGCACCAAAAGCTATGTTTAAGCCTGACATAACATCGTCAAAAAATTGAGTTATGTCCAAATTAGAGGTGTTTTGAAGAAAAGAAAATCCACCAGCATCAAAAAATGTGGGAGACGCATTTTGCATAGACGCGTTGGAAGTGTTGCCAATGGTGTACAAAAAGGAATTTTTTCCATAGGTGTTGCTTAGGTCTATGTTCCAATCCCCAACCATTCCTTTAATTCCAACAGATAATGACTGGTCTTTAATATTCGAATTTATTTCAGGAAGAAAACCATTAATATAAGCAGGGGTATAAGTTCTATTTTGGTTTGGCAACCTATAGAATCCGGCTGAATTACCAGTCCTGGAGCTTAACCCGGCAAAGGAATATAGGGTGGTGCCATTATCATCCATCGGCAAGGAGAAATTAGCGAAAAATCTGCCTCCGCGCAATGCCGATTGTCCAACCCGCATATTGTAATCACTTCTTTTTTGTCCCCTGGCCGTCAATTCTTCGGTCGTTGTATTATTTGATAAGGGGTTGTAAAAAACAACTGTACCATCACTATAAACCTTGGTAGGACTATGTAATTCCTCAGAGGAGAAGCCGCTAATTAAATCTTTATCGGACTGCGAAATAAAGGGAATGGTCTGAGCCAAAGAAACAACATCAGCATCCCCAAGATTAGCTAAATCCATACCTTGACTTGCTGCTAGTCTCTCAACAGTATTGTATAAATTAAAAATAGAACCTTCCCATATATTCATACGACTATACTCTTGACGAACGTCGAAATCCCCTGAAAAGTTTATAAATCCACCATTATCGCCCAATGGGATTCCATAACTGGCAGAAAGATTGGTGGTTTCTCCGTCCACCCCACCTGTCTGATCATTGGCATTTTTGGTGAAATTGGCGCCTGTAGTGACCGTGGTGGTAAGCTCGTTTACATTTTTGTTCAATATTATATTGATTACCCCAGCAATAGCATCCGAACCGTATTGTGCTGCGGCACCATCCCTTAAGACTTCAATACGTTGAATGGCAGCGGCAGGAATGGCGTTTAAATCTGTTCCCACGCTTCCCCGGCCAAAAGTACCGTTAACGTTGATCAAGGAGGAGGTATGTCTTCTTTTGCCATTGATTAGGACCAATACCTGATCTGGTCCCAATCCCCTTAAGGACGCCGGGTCAATATGATCTGTACCGTCCGATATGGTTTGGGTGTTAGATGTAAAGGAAGGCGCAACATAATTCAATATCTGGTTTAAATTTACCTGAGGGGCCACGCTGTTAAGTTCTTTCATGTCTATAACATCTACGGGAACGGTACTTTCTGTTGCAGTTCTATTAGGATTACGCGAACCAACTATAATTACTTCGGATAATGCCACTCCGGATGTGAGTATAATGGCCATGTCCGTACTATTGACGGTTACCTGTAAGGTCTCGAAACCAATATAAGAGACCATTAAAATGTCGCCCATTGAGGCTTCTATGGTGAAATTGCCATCGAAATCCGTGGTGGTACCTGTGGTGGTCCCTTTTATTACGATTGATGCTCCCGGCAATGGGGTTCCATCTTCATCTACAACTGATCCTGTAACTTGGGCATTGGTAAAACCAACCATCCCAAAAAGGAAAAGCAAACCAATAATGTAATACTTTTTCATATGTGAGTTTTTTGAGTTTATATGCCTAGAAGTTAAGGAATTTTAAGTCCATTTGTAAGAAAAATTACTAAAATCTGTGTTAATCGCCTAATAAATAGCAAAATAGGAATAGTGTTGATAGATGATGTGGGAGAAGATTTAGGTTAGGAAAAAGATGAAGGTTAAAGGAATAGTAAACCGCCAAGGAATTTTATTAGGGAGGTTTAAACCTCTTGATTAAATTTTTAATTTGTAGGCTCAAAATCCTGGAAATCATGACCAAAATTATGTGATTGGAATAAAAAATTGGGGGACTATATTAAAATAA
>TARA_R110000868_G_scaffold125041_2_pt1 | contig 49041 bp, 65 predicted proteins | sample TARA_R110000868 | Tara Oceans TARA_R110000868 (sample SAMEA4397489) | marine metagenome | biome: Polar Biome; feature: [SRF] surface water layer (ENVO:00010504); material: water (ENVO:00002006), including particulate matter (ENVO:01000060) such as... | depth 5 m | reverse complement strand
CATTGAGAACCTCAAAGCATTGTGTGAGAACGTCCTACAGCCTGTCAGAGAGCATTTCGGTAAGTCTGTTACCGTGAACTCTGCCTATCGTAGTCCTGAAAGTAATGCTGCTGTGAATGGCTCGAAGACCTCAGACCATTGCCTTGGCCGAGCAGCCGATATTGAAATTCAGGGAGTAGCAAATGCTGATTTAGCCCAGTGGATAATGGATAATCTGGATTACACACAGTTGATCCTTGAGTTTTACACACCGGGCATCCCTGACAGTGGCTGGGTGCACGTCAGTTTTGATCCCGACAACTTGAAAAAGCAGGAATTGACTGCGGTTAAGGTTGCCGGGAAAACGCAATACTTGAATGGATTGGTTGCTTAAATGGCTGGACTGAAGTTAGCTGCTTTTGCTGGCATGGCCCCGAGGGTCAGCGTTGCTCTGTTGAAAGACAATGAGGCTGCAACAGCAATCAATACAAAGCTATATAGCGGCGAACTTCGGTCTTGGAATAAACCAAAAGCAGTTGCCGGAGCGAATGATTTAGTAAGCAGTTGCCAATCCATCTACAAACACAAGAATGTAGCCGGAGATGACTTGTGGCTGTCGTGGTCGACAGATGTCAATGTCGTTCCAAGTCCCATATATGCAACTGGTGAAAACCAGATTTACTACACTGGAAGCGGAACACCAAAGAAAACAAACTCTGCCCTTGCTGAAACTGGAGTAGCGCCTTTCCCGGGCGACTTCTACGAGATGGGTGTAGTAGCCCCGACTACGGCTCCCGACGTAGCAACATCAGGCGCAGGCGGTTCCGGTACAGCAGAAAGCCGTGTTTATCTCTACACCTTCCTTTCTGATTTCGGATCTATCGTTGAAGAATCTGCTCCATCACCAGCCTCGTCTGTTGTATCTGTTCTTCCGGGCGGAACAGTAACTGTAAGCAGCCTTCCAGCGGCGGCTCCCGCAGGCGACTACAACATTACCAATGTAAGAATCTACCGTGCCGTCTCCGGCACAACAGCAACCTCGTATCTAAAAGTCGTTGATATAAGTATTGGAACAACGAGTTACTCGGATACCAAGACGGCATCCGAGCTTGGTGGGATCATCACGTCCTCAAGCTACACGCCTCCCCCATCAGACCTTCAGGGTTTGACAGCCATGGCGAATGGAATCTTGGTGGGCTTTAGAAACAATGAGGTGTACTTTTGTGAACCATTTATCCCTCATGCTTGGCCTATAGAATACTCTTTGACTGTTGAATACCCAATCGTTGGAATTGCTGCATTCGGGGAATCTGTTGTTGTCGCCACAAAAGGCAACCCGTTTGTTATTAGCGGATCAACCCCGCAGGCAATGTCTCAAGCCAAGATTCCTTTGTTTGAGCCGTGCATCTCTAAGCGATCTATTGTTTCTGATGACACTGGGGTGATGTACGCATCACCTAATGGGGTGGTGAAAATATCTCAGGGGTTCGCCGGAGTTACAACTAACTCTTTGTTTACTCGCGATGAGTGGCAGGCAAGGTATCCATCGACCATGCTTGGCACTGTGCTGGATGGGGCTTACTATCTGTTCTGGACAGATCAGGCAAACGCAATAGAAGAGTGCCTGATCTTGGATAGGAATGAGGCCGCATCTGCTTTAACTACCTCATCAATATTTACTAATGCCGTCTATGTAGATCCAACAACAGCGCAGCTTTACATGGTGATAGCTGGCGTTGTTCAGGGCTGGGAAGAAGATGCAGCAAACTACCTGCCGTATGACTGGACTTCAAAACTATTTGTTTTGCCAAGGCCGGTAAATTTTGCAGCAATGCAGGCTGAGGCAAACTTTGAAGACCAAGGCTTAGCCGTCACACTTCAGGCTGAGGTTGATGCAATCATTGCAGAGAACCAAGCAACATTTAGTTCCGGACAAGACTTACTATCTTCTCTTGGAAGCGTTGTTCTAGGGGAGATTGTTCTTGGCGGATCCATTATGAAGCGCATTCCCGGGTCTATTTCGTCTAGATACCTTCAGGCAAAGATTTATTGCAATGGCATTCTTGTTGCAACAAAATCAATGACAGACCGCTCTATGTACAGGTTGCCGTCTGGCTTTAAAGGTGACCGCTGGCAGTTTAGGTTGAGCGGCAACGTCCCACTTCGCTCATTCAAAATTGCAGAGACTGCAAAAGAGCTGGCTCAGCTATGAGAAAGCCCGCCATTCCATCTGTGCTTTCTGTTCAGGACAGATCAATCGCCGCCGTTCTTGGCCCGATAAAAGAAAACATTGAGATCCTTACTGGGGTAAGGGAAGGGTTGATTAGTACTCTGGTCTCAGATGCAACAACCGCCCAGATTATTTCAAAGATCAACGAGATCATTAACAGGTTAAATTTCCATGAATGACATTGAATACCTCAAGTACGCATTCAAAGGAGACATGGACGCTGTTGGGCTGGTGATGTCTGTTGTCAAGATTACTGATGTTTGGGACAATCTAATAGACAAAGACAAGCCAGTAACGGATGAAGAAATCAACCAAGTCTTTTGGATGATGCTTGTTGAGATACCAAGGAACCCAGCGTTTCGTAGGTATCAGTTAGACATCACGGCTGTAATGAGTACCGGAATACTTAACTGGCACGTTGCCAATAAATTACAAACTGGCGATGACCACGCAAAACAGATTGCTCATGTCATTCGATATTCAATATCAGACATTACTTTGTATTTGGCAGCAGCAATTGGCGGCGCTGAGTGGGCGACTGAGGTAGGCCCAGAGTTACGGCTACGCTCACAGAAAGATAAGTTAGAAAACTTCATGAAGGAAATGAAATGAAAGTCAAAACTAAAAAGCAGTTTGCTCAGGCAAAACTTGACTTCCTTATAGAGCAGGGCGGAGCATGTGCGGCGTTGGCCTGCCATTTTGATCTTGGCGGTGGCCGTGCTCCAGATCCAAACCCCGGACAGATTGCTGCTGCTGAGTCAGCAACAGAAGTCGGAAAGATGCAAAAAGAAACTGCGATGGAGTATTTGAACTTCTCCAAGACACAGTATGCAGACTTCAAGGACGACCTAAAAGACATTGCTGAGGCGCAAAAAAAGATCATGTCTGACACTGCAAAACGCTCAGAGGAATACGCTACCTATGAGCGCGAGACATATCGACCACTAGAGAAGCGCCTTGTTAGCGATGCTGAATCATTTGATACGGCGGCAAAGCGGGAAGAAATGGCATCTCAGGGAATGGCTGATGTTGCTCAAGCCTATGAAGGTCAGCGACAGCAGGCTTTAGATACCTTGGCCAAGTATGGTGTAAACCCTAACTCAGCACGCTTTGCTTCAATCAATGCTCAGCTTGCACAGGGAGAGGCTGGTGCTCGTGCGGGGGTCGCAACTAAATCACGTATTGCTTCTGAAGAGATGGGTCGCGCCCGACTCTACGATGCTGCTGCCCTTGGCCGTGGCCTTGCCTCAAACGCAACTGCTGCTGCTGGCACTGCTGCTGCCACAGGAACATCGGCAGGTGGAAGCTACATGGCTCCTGCTGAATACATGGGCAAGTCCTATGGACAGACAGGACAGATGTTGGGTGGTGCATCTTCATCTTTTGGTACAGCAGGCAACATCTATGGCCAAGAGTTTAATTCTCGTATGCAGGGCTATAACGCTGACCAACAAAGCAAAGGCGACGCGATGAGTGCTTTTGGCTCTATTGCAGGCATGTTTGCGGGAGGGCCGGGAGGAGCTGCTATTGCCACTAAGTTTCTTAAAGCTGATGGTGGCAGCATAAAACGCCTTGGCCGAGGCGGGAAAGTTTCTGGCCCCGGCGGGCCTGTTGATGACAAGATACCAGCAATGCTGTCAGACGGAGAGTACGTTATCCCAGCAGACACAGTCAAAGCAATCGGAGTTAAGAAGCTAGATAAATTGGTCAAAGCAACACACACTCCAGCCGCCGTCCAAAAACGCAAGGCATTGAATAAAAGGAGCGCATGATGGCATCAGGATTAGGAAGTTTTGTAAAGGGCGCAGTTGAGGGTTACTCAACAGTCAAAGAAATACAGCGCAGAGAAGCCTTACAGAAGCGGGACGACGAACGCTTTACCATGGAGCAAGAGCGTTACGGTATGGAGAAGACAAGGGCTGATCGTGAGATGGAGCAGAATAGGATTGCTGATGAGGCGCAGAAAGACGCGCTATCTGTGCTAGAGGAGGCCAAGACTGGTACGGGTCGCTTCTCTCAGTACGCAGATCCTAGTGCTGTTCAGGCACGTCAACAGGCTTCTCAGTCTATTGAGCAGAAGGGTGCTGCAAGCTATGACCGAGCGGAGGCAAGACGACTAGGCCGAACAGTTGATGAGACCCAGACTGCATCGGTTACCCCCGATGAGCAGAACATCTTCAAGCAGGGCGGAGAAGGTCTGTATAAAAACCAGAAGGCTGTTGATGAGCTGAAGTACGATTTGCTGGGTCAGGCTATGAAAAAGTCATTGCTTGCCAAGGGAGACTTTGGACGAGCCATGATGGTTGACACGGACGTAGCCAAGATGAAAGAGCAGGGCTATGAGCTTGTCCGCAAGAAGACTGCCGCCCTTGTGATGGCTGGCGCTCCGCCTGAAACAGTCATTGGATCTCTGCAAAAAGTGTATGGCTTTATTGATGATGGAAAATCCATTGACCCAACAAAGTCAACCTATGACGCAAAGACTGGGACATATAACCTTGCTGTTGTAGACCAAAAGACTGGTCAGGTCGAGTCGCGCCCAATGAATCAGCAGTCTCTGATTACCGCACTTGGTCAACTTGACCCAGCAAAGGTGCTTGAGCTAAACATCAACTCACAACGCAGAACAGAAGACTTAGCTACGACGGCAGCAAATCGCAAAGAAGATGTTGGTTTGAAGCGCGAGGAGTTAGGCATAAAACGAACAGAAGCTGCCGCTACAGCAGATTTCCGCGCCGCTCAAAAGCTTGCCCTAACAGACCAAGTCAAGGGCGCAGATGCCAAAGCAAAAGCAGATACTATCGACAGGTCGTTCCCTTACGCAGACAAACTGTTTAAGCCGGAAGATTTGCTTGGCAAGACAGAGGCAGAAAAACAACAATTGCAAGGCATGGTTGCAACAGACACAAGATCGAGAAACTATGCTGTTGGTTTAGCTTCTTTGAATCCAAAGATTGATCCAAGGATTATCATTGGCGCATCAAAAGCCGCGTCATCGACGTACCCAAATATATTAAAAGACAAGTCAGGTCGTAGCTACTTTGGCTACGGCGGAAGTCAAATCTACATAGATTAAGAGGCAACAATGGGAACAGGTCTGTCTACATTTGGGCTAGATGAAACAGAAGAAAACCCTCTTTACTTATCCAAAGAGGAGGCACTGTCTACCGAGGTTCTTCCACGGTCGAGGGGGCTAGAGCCCGAGCCAAGAACAGCCATAACTGTTCCTACTGCATCTGCTACTCCGCCGACTGAAAGCAAGATGTCACTGGCAAGCATTCTTGATGCAAAACTAAGTACACCTGCACCTCAAACTACTGCCGATGTAGGGCAGGAGAAAAGACAGAGCCTTTCCAGCATCCTAGACTCTAGGTTTGGAATGACCGCTCCCTCAGCAGAGCCTGTTATTGCAAAGCCCGCCGAAGACACTGGAGACGTTATGCGAGGTGCGGGTACTGCACTGGCACAAACCCCCGCCTTGGCTTACGGCGCTCTTGGTCTTGCCGGAGCCGCTGGAGAGAATCTATTCGGCACTGGTGGCTCGATGTCTGCGATCAAGAAGTTCGGCCTAGACCAGTACCAGACAAGGATGAAAGAGATCGGCACAACTGCCAAGGAGTCAGATGATGTAACCAAGGCTTGGGCAAAAGCCAAGCAAGGTGACATCGGAGCATTGGCTGATTGGGCGCAGTATGGCGTAGGCTACCTCGGCGGGAACATCATTGAGACAGTGGCTACCTCTGCATTTGGCTCCGTAATTGGCGGCCTGACTGCTGGCCCTGTTGGTGCTGTAGGTGGTTTAACCGCTGGTGTTGTCGGTAAAGAAGCCGTAAAGGGTGTCGCCAAGAACCTGATTGAAGGCATGGTCGCTAAGGAAGCTGTGCGTCTGGCTGAGGGTCAGGCTGTAAAGAGCGCGGTCAAGATGGCCGAAAAAGATGTTGCAAACTTGGCTTTGTCTGTAGCCGTGCGTCAACAGGCAACAAAGAATGTAGCAAAGAATATTGGCTCAAGCATGGCCTTGGTTGGCTCAAGTCTCATCAAGGAGACTGGCGGCATCTACGGGGAAGCAGAAGAGCAGGCAGGTAAAGAAGGCCGTGAATTAGACGGAGGAGATCTGGCAAGGATCTTTGGATCAGGTGTTGTTGCTGGCTTGTCTGAGTTCGCAGTAGATAAGCTGGGACTAGATGTCCTTGCTGGGAAGATCAAGATACCGGGCGGCGGTAGAACTGGGCGAACCATGATTGGTAGCGCAGCAGGTGTTGGCTTCGAGGGCGGAACAGAACTGTTCCAAACTGCCGTCGAGCGGTTCGGTGCAGGCAAATCTCTGGCTGGCGAAGATGCCATGAACGAGTACATCAATGCCTTCGCATTAGGTGGCTTGGGCGGCGGTACGGTCGGTGCTGTGGTCGGTGCATTCCGCGACGGCAAGACATCCCCCGACAGAGTACGACAGATTCTGGATCAGGCTCAGTCGGACATGACTTCTGACGATGGCCGTCAGGAGCTATTCGACTCGATGGTCAGTGATGAAAGGATCGGCCCGATCCTTCAGGCCAACGGTATTGAGTCGGGCGACGATCCAAGATTCCAGAATGTAATCACCAAAGCACTGGCCACCCAACGAATGCTGGTTGACCTTGAGGCTCCAACTCCTGAAGTCAGGGCTGAAACCAGAAAGCAGCGTGAGGCTGATGTCCTTGCTGCTTTTGGCGAGACAGCATCCACAGCAATTGGCGGAAACACCGGGGCAATCGAGCCTGTTATCCAGAGATCCAGTGTTACCCCCAACCTAGAGACCCGCACCCTTGAAGGTGAGGCTCAACCAGTGATCCTGCCAGAAACGGTTGGCGGTCAGGCCGGTACGGTTGCCTTGTCGCCAGAAGACTTGGTTGCCAGACAAGAAGGCTTCGAGCCTTTGGTCGGCATCACAACAGACAAAGGCCCAGTTGGGAACAGATTCCCATCTATCCAAGCTGCCGAGACTTTTCTGTTTGGCCCTGTGGACAAAGAGACAAGCAAGCGCAGTGGCGGTTACGCACAAACTACCCTTGCCGAACAAGGTCTTGAGGCTCGCATCCGTCAGGGCAAACGCTCTAAGGCCGAAGGCGGCGGCACGTTCTTCTTCGTAGAGACACGCAAGAAACCAGAAGTTTCTGTTGCAACCCCTGCCGCTCCGGTAGTAACGCCAGCCGTTACCCCTGTTACGCCTGCTGTAACTCCTGTTGCACCCGTTGCCACAACGAAGACAGAGAAAACAAAAAAAGGTAAGGCGGTAAAAGCTCCTGCCGCAGTAGCCCCTGCTGTCACAGCCCCTGCTGTCGAGGCGGTTGCTCCGGCTCAACCACCAAGAGTTGAATTTACTGGTGTCGTCAAAACAAATTTTGATACAGCGATTGACCAAGTTGGGGAGTACGCCTCATTAGATGAGGCTCTGGGTGCATATCGACAAAACACGATTGACACCCTCACTGACAACGGAGAGACAGATCAGGTTGTTCTTCAGCAGGCCAGTGATGCGTTCGATAGATTGGTCAACGACTACAAATCAAAACAAGGAGAAACAGATGCCACTCAAAAAAGGCAAGTCACAAAAGGTGGTCAGCCGAAACGTGAAGGAGTTGGTGAACAAGTTCCAGCAGTCGGGGAAGATCGGGTCGTCACGCCCCAAGAACAAGCAGGCGGCAGTGAAGCAGGCGGTGGCAATAAGCCTGTCGAGGGCGGGGCGCAAGAAGTAACACCAGCAAAGCCAGCCGTTGATCCGGCACTACAGGCTCGTGTCAAGGAGCGCATCAACAGGGCGTATGAAGAAAGCGGCCTTGACTTGGAGGATGTAGTCAAGCTGAACAAGATGGTCGATGACGGCGACTTGGCTGGAGCAGTTGCCCAGATGAAGAAGACCGCCGAAGACAATCTCGGTGCTGGCGCTGGCGCTAAATTCAGCATGAGCAAGGAACAACCGACTACAACCGGAAGGGATTTTAGTTATGCCAAGCTCAAAACAGTTGACGATCTCAACAACGAAGTCAGAGCCTACCTCAAAAGACAAGGAAGCACAGCAACCTTCGCGGCGAAAAGAGTTCCTCTGGGCGATATTGTTGGAAAGGTTCCCGGCATCACTGCCGTCCAACGAGTTGCCGCTCTGTTCGGAAAAAAGCCTGTCTATTTTGCAGTGGAGGAGGGAAGCGTCAATGAATTCGACGGGGCAGTCCTTTCGGGGTCGGACACCATCTTCATCAACGTAAACAGCAGCCGCCCACATATTCGCATCTTCGGCCATGAGCTCGTGCACTCACTTCGCGCATCCGATAAGGCCACGTACAACAGGCTGGTCAACTCCTTAACTCCGCTGCTAGATCAGGCGGGGATGTTTGACTATAGGCTAATCATGAGCAAGGAGGGGGTGAAAGATCCCGCCTTGATTCTTGAAGAAGCCATCGGAGATATTGTTGGCGACAGATTTGGTGAGTCAGCCTTCTGGCAGATGCTTGCTGATGACAACCCAACGATGTTCCAGCAGGTTGCTCGCATTGTCATGGACTTCATTGACAACGTCATCGCAAAGTTGCGCGGAGATCAGAGCCTTGGCTCGAAGAATCTGGTGACAGATTTGAACGCTGTGCGCCGTGCAGTTGCTGATGTTCTTGGAAACATCCAGCCAGCAGCGCAAGAAGCCGCAGTCCAGCCGACAGGTATTCCAGCCTTCTCACAGAAGAGAATGGATTTACCAGCAGAACCCGGTACTCAGCCAATTCCTGATGGATATGTCCGCCTGTACCACCAGACAGACACAGAGTCGCTCGGCAGCATTGCTAAGGAAGGTCTGTCGATTAAGTACGCCAAGGGCATCGAGGGGCCGCGAGCCATCTACGCTGGTGAGACTCCTTTCTATGGCCCAGTAGAAACAAGGCCGACGCTAGAGTTCATTGTTCCCAAAGATCAGTGGGATGCTCCGTTCGTTCTTCAGGATGTGCAGCCAAATCAAATCATTGCGGCTCACTATCCTTGGCATAGACGGGTTCGCTATCTTGAGGACAATCCGGCCTCCATGCAAAAAGCCTTGGCTGGCGAGTTTGATAATCTCGATGGAGATTACAAGCTGGCTGTTCAGTATGTCAAGGACAAGTACGGTAAGGCAGCGGAAGAGGTTGCGCCAACCATGTTCAGCCGAAAGGTAGAGGGCGAGACCTTCTACTCTGCAATGGAGCGTGGCTTTGAATCTGTCAAACAAACATCTATGCCAGCCCAACAATGGAAGGCATGGCTTAACTCAAACAAGTCACAGCTCGGCATTAAGAATGCTGAGATCGAGTGGACTGGCATCAATGAGTGGTTTGATTTACAAGAAGGCAAGGTCGAGAAACAGAATGTCCTTAATTGGATTGCAGGCAACAAGGTCAAACTCAATGACATCATATTGACTGACAACCCATCAGTCGAGCTGGAATACAAAGATCCCACAGATGACGATTATCGTGAGTTCGTCAGGGATGAAATTGAAAAAAACTATGACCGCATCGGCGTAGTTGATGTTCAGTATGAAGACGAAAATCCACAGTGGTTTGTAGATGTTGACAGCTTGAGTGGTGAAGAAGCCAAGCAGTGGATAAAAGACAACGCCTCTTTAACGAGGTTTAATCGCGAGCATACTCGCGGCTACGAGAGAGCTCTGGCTAGGGCAAAGGATCGACTGGCAGCGAAATACAACAAGTCAACCGGTCGCGTGACCCTCGTTCTCCCTCATGGGACAGACTATGCAGAAATAATACTGACAGATCCAAGCATCCAGCCATACAAAGAAGAAGACACCGTCCACTTTGGTGACATTGCGTATGGCAAGCATATTGGGTGGTTAAGAGTAAATGTTCGCAAGGATGCAGACGGCAATGATGTCCTGTTCCTAGAAGAGATCCAGAGCCAGAGGGCGCAAGAGGGTAGAGAATTTGGAATTACCGGCCCGAAAGCAAAGGAACTGCCAGAAGGATTTACTGTTGACCAGATGGCAAATGGTGACTGGTATGTACTCAATGACTCTACAAAGAAACAAGTAGGTATCTACGGGAAAACCAAAGAGGAGGCAATAGAGTCAGCCTTGCGTAGTGGCGTTCCAGATGCCCCCTTCATTAAAGAAACGAAGGCATGGGTGTCGCTGCTTCTTAAAAGAGCAATCGCATACGCCCAGACAAAGGGTATTAGCAGGATCGCTTGGACGACCGGAGATCAACAGAACGACAGGTATAGGTTATCAGAAGCCGTAGACGAGATCAGCTATGGCGCATACGCAGACGGAACAACGTATGAGGTTACAGCCACAAAAGATGGCAATGTGATAAGTCAGGGCAGCGGAAAAATGGACTTGGAAAAAATCCGCCGGACGTATGGCAAAGATGTAGTCAAGATGATCTCCGATGGAGTAGGAGAAAAGGACGCGGCCAAACCGAATGTGAAAGTAATCCGTGGAGAGGGCCTCGATGCTGGTGGCGCTGGTATGCGCGAGTTTTACAACACCATCGTCCCATCTGTTGCCAAAGAAATTACAAAAGCATCCGTCAGTCCAATGTATGTGGTTACGGCAGATCCGTATATGGGCGCGAGGCTTCAGGTTGTTCAGCAGGAAGGCGGAAAGTATCAGCTCGTTGAGGTGTACAAGGCGAAAGAGACTCCTGTCAGCAAGATGTTTGACACATTCCAAAAAGCGGACAATGAAAAGATGGCTCGCTATGAGGCAGAGTCCAAGGGCGCTCAGCCACAGATGGGCTTTGTTATTCCTGAAAAGCTACAAGAGCAGGTCGCCAATGATGGCTTCCCGATGTTCAGCCGCAAGAAATATGAAGAACAGTTCTCTGATGTCAGCCCCGACACCCGCAATCGTGCGCTGAATAAGGGCTTCTACTCTCCGCCAACAATCAAGGAGAGGCTGGATCACCTTCGTCCAAACTTCATGCTGCGTATTGTTCAGGGTACGTTCGACAAGTTCCGCTCTGTCCGCGACATCAGCAATAAGGCCTACCTCATGCTTCGCATGTCGTCAGGTTCACAGGATGGCGCTGTCTCCACTCTTCTGCACTACGGTCAAGTCTTTAATGATGACGGTGCGCTGAATGTGAAGAAGGGAACCCAAGGATTGCTGGAGGTTCTTGATCCTGTTGGAGGGGAGGTTGATCGCTTCCTCCTTTGGATTGCGGCTAACCGTGCAGCAGCTCTGTCTAAAGACGAGCGTGAGCGTTTCTTCAGTCCCGAAGACATTAAGTCCTTGCGCGGTCTCAATATGGGAACGATGAAGAACGGCAAATCCCGTATTGGTGTCTATGCTGATACTCTGAAGAACATGAATGAGTTGAACAGATCTGTCCTCGATGTCGCTAGAGACACCGGGTTGATTGATGCTGAAGGGTACAAACGCTTTGCAGCAGACATCTGGTACATCCCATTTTATCGGCAGATGGAAGATGACGGCAGCCTATCCGCAGCTCAGACCAGCTCCGGATCTGTTGGCCAGTATCTGTCCAAGAAATTGAAAGGCAGCGAGCGCCCATTGAATGACTTGATGGAAAACGTCCTCATGAACTGGACGCACATCCTGTCGGCTTCAATGAAGAACCAAGCAGCAGTCGAGACACTGACCTCTGCCGCCCAGATGGGTGATGTCGTTACCAAGCTGGACAGCCAAGAGAAGGGGGCCGTCAAGGTTATGGAGAAGGGTAAAGAAACCTTCTACCGGATTGACGACGAGTTCCTATTGGCCTCGCTGTCTGCCGTGTCGCAGATGCCCAGCTATGGGTTTTTCTGGGACACAGCCCGTGGATTCAAAACCACGCTGACAAGATTCATCTCTCTGTCCCCAACCTTCAAGATCAATAACTTGATCCGAGACTCAATCCAGTCTATCGGTCTGTCTGAACTGAGCCGCAGCCCAGTCGGAAACGTCTTGCAGGGATGGAGAGCGTACAAGAACGAGCGAGCCGAGGCTTTGGCTGGTGGAGGCCTGTTCGCTATGGGCAATGCCTTTGATGGAGACCAGTCTGCATCTGTTAAGCGCCTGCTCAAGACTGGCGTAGACAAGGCTACCATCCTCGACACCCAAGAAAAAGCAATGGCTTACTTTAGGTCTGCTCAGGATAAGTATGACGAACTCAGCGATGCGTCGGAGAATGCCAACCGTCTCGCCTTGTACCAACAGCTTCGAGCCAAGGGAGCGTCGCATCTTGAAGCGGCCTATGCTGCCAGAGATTTGCAAGACTTCAGCTTACAAGGTAGCTGGACAGCCATTCGCTACGCAGCTATGGTTCTGCCGTATTTCAACGCCAGACTTCAGGGTCTGTACAAGTTGGGTCGTGATGGACTCGACCCCACCATGCAGGTTCTGACAGGCAAAGCATCGAACACTGAGAGACAGAAGGCGGCCAAGTTTGCCACCGTCACTGGTGCAGTCGTGACTGCCGCCATGATTCTTTATCTGTCACAGAAGGACGATGAGGATTGGAAGAAGCGCGAGGACTGGGATCGTGATGCTTTCTTCTGGTTCAAGATACCCGGAACAGATAAAGCTGTCCGCATTCCAAAGCCATTCGAGATGGGCGCAATCGCCACAATCACCGAGCGTGCGTTGGAACAGATGGTTGATTCGAGCGTAGAGGGTAAGGTGTTTGGCAAGCGTCTAGCGGCTGTTCTGCACGACACGTTTGCGATCAACCCAATCCCTCAGTTCATCCGTCCACTCTACGATGTTGCTCGCAACAAGGATGGGTTTACGGATCGGCCAATCGAGTCGATGGGCATGGAAAGACTGTCTGTTGAGAACAGAGTCAACACAGGAACATCTGCCGCCGCCGTAGCTATTGGGACAGTCAACAGCATGTTTGCTGAGTTTGCATCTAAGGCAACTGGTGGAGCGATCAACTCACAATCTGTTCAACTGTCGGCGATCCAGTACGACTACATGATTAAGGGATACCTTGGCTGGGTGGGTGCAGGAATTCAGACGGCATCTAACGTGATGGCGACTCCATTCAAGGATGGCTCGTCTTCGCGGTACGAGCGGATTGATGACTTTTTGGTTGTAGGCAATTTCGTGAAGACGGTTCCTCAATCACAGTCCCGTTATGTCACGTCGTTCTACGAGAACTCAAAGGACATAGCAACAGCATCAGCAGATGTCAGCCACTTCTTGAATTCCGGACAGTTTGATAAGGCCAATGAGATCTACTTGGAGAAGTCAGACAAGCTGGCGCTCGCAAAGCTGTACACCAAAGGCACGAACATGATGTCGTCTATCAGCAATCAGATCAAGATGATTGAGGAAGACAAGGCCATGAGTGGCGCAGAGAAGCGGCTAGAGATTGAGCGTCTTCAACAGGTACGTATCCAAATCGCCAAGAGCGTAGAGGACATGCGTATCGGTAGCAAGAAGAAGTTTGCTGATGGCGGGGTAGTAAAGTTTGATCCAGAGTCGGGAGACTATGACTACGATACTGCTGTTTCCGCTGGCCTTGGCCCTGATGGTAAAGATGAGAATGCTGGTCACTGGGGGTCTGTGACTAGGGCGAGCGCCGAAGACAGGAAAAAGTATGAACTGCCCGATGAAAGCTACGTTGTTTTAAAAGGCAGGAAACACGAAACATGGGACAAGGCTGAGGAGGCGGAGCGAGAGCGCGGGTCGGAGATTATCAAGAAAGGTGATCGCTACTACTCTGTTCCTAAAATCGGTAGCAAGAAGAAGTTTGCTGATGGCGGTGAGGTTCGCGGCCTTGGCCTTAAAAGAAGAAGCAGTGAAGGCCTTGGGGAGTTACGCCACAGCGGGGGCGGAACTAAAGGGTCTGGTTATTTTGGCCCTCTAGATCATGAGAGCGGGGCTACATCCACAGAATTATCAGCAGAGTCTAGCGTTGGCGAGGAGTATCCGACAATAGTCCCGACTCTGACTAAAAAGGAGCTGGAGCATTTGTTGTCAGGAGAAAAGCCGACAGATGAAATCTATGAGAAGGCAGAGTCTTGGGCTAAATCCAAGATAGCCAAAGGTGAAAGTCCTTTCGCCAGTAGGCTTGGCATTCGTGCCCCGCTGCCAGACGAATGAAAGAGTGCAGCAAATCTATGCTACGCAGAGTTCGTGATCCGAACTTTGCAAGGCGCTACTTTGTTGGCGACGGCATAGACATTGGTGGAAAGCCTGATCCCATCTCTGCACACAAAGACATGTTTAGCGGCATGGGCAAGGTCAGGGTATGGGATTGGAATGATGGCGATGCCCAGCACATGTCTGGACTCGCAGCCGAGTCGCTGGACTTCGTCCACAGCAGTCACTGCCTCGAGCATCTGGTCAACCCGCGTCAGGGAATAAAGACTTGGTTCAACCTACTAAGGTTGGGCGGCCACATGATTGTTACTGTTCCGGATGAAGACTTATACGAGCAGGGAGTGTTCCCCAGCACGTACAACTCAGATCACAAATGGACATTTACCACGTACAAGAAATACTCATGGTCAGATCAGTGCATCTGTGTGACAGATTTGGTGGTTGGGCTTGGAGAAAGTGCCGAGCTAGTTAAGATTGAGCTCATCACAGAGAACTACCAGTACGGGGCAAACAGAGTAGATCAAACCATGTTCCCCGGAACAGAGTGCGCGATTGAGTTTGTTGTGCGGAAGAGAAGAGTACAAGAGCTTGCCGACAGAGGTAGATGGAGAAGGCCGGAATGACTGCGCCTGTCGCCCAATGAGAAGGCTTCAACCAACAAGCCAAAGCAGAGGGCAACAGACAGGGCAAGCAGTTTGTAGCTCAGCCTAAGAAGATTGCTCAGAAGACGAAGGCGTTTCGCCGTCCATAGCATTCTTTCTGGAATCAATCCAGTCAGCTATGTCCTCGCGGTAAGCCTTCCACCGACCATTCTCATCAAACCGAAATGCCGGGATCTTTTTTGAGACGCACCACTGACGGGCAGTCTCAGGAACGACCCCAAGCATTCGTGCGATCTCTCCGACCCCGATCAATTCTTTCATACGTCTAACTCTCCTTGCTCGCCATCACTGGAGTTTTCTATTGCAATCTGTTTGCTCAGTGCCGAGACTAATTCATCTTGGCTTGCAACCTTGACATTGATGATGGACTTCGCTACATGGTTTAGTGCCTGCGCTCGGTGAGCGGCGCGTACGAGACGCATTGTTAGGCCGTGGCCGACTATATAAATTCTCTGCTGCTTCATTGATGACTCCAAGTAATTGCTTTAACTGCCCACATTTGTGATGTTTGGGCATCTGTGATTGCGAGGCTTAGCATTCGTGCCACCTCATTGTTGTCTGCTTTCCTTCGGAGAGAATCAAAAATATCAATCAACTGAGCCAAAGACTGTCTAATTGTTTCTAAGGTTTGATCCCCGTCAAAGTCGAAGTTCGCGCCACATCCACACGCCTTTTGACCAAAGGTCAGCTCATCCCTAGCTTGCTCGTTCATTTCTTGCTCACTTTCTTTGTTTCTCTGTATTCAAACATCCCAGCAAAGGCCGGGAACATAAGGTCGAACAGTCGTGCTAAGTACGGACTGTGGTTGTTGTTGATCTTCCACTCGCTACTCGTCTCCGAGATTGCAGAGTGGTGTCTCAACACATGGACAATGGTTCTTGCCGAGTAGTGTTTGTACCCACGGCGGCGAATCTTCATTGTCTCCTCCACGAATGCGTCCCATACATGGAGGTTGTCCGGGAGCCAGTCCATGAACTCTGTCGTGAACTTCTCCTTGCTATCCATCATGACTTTGACGATTTGATTCATGGTCAGAATGGCAAATCAGAATCCATGTCGTCGAATTCTTTTGATGGCTTGGCTGCTGGTTTCTCTGTCTTCTCTACCTTGCCGCCAACTAACTCGATCTCGCCAATGGAGCCTGTTAGTTTGATGCCAGTTGACCCGTCGTTCTTCTTGTACTCTTCGACATGAATGTCGCTGATGACTGCAAAGATCTGTTGACCCTTCACCAGATACTCCGCCAGAGCATCGGCTCGTTTGCCCCATAGGCTGCCATCTACCCACTGCGATGGTCGATTGCCGTCTGACCCCTTCTTGCCGTAGTTGTACGCCAGCGAAAGGTTGGCCACACTGTCGCCTCCTGACGTGTGACGAATCTCTGCGTTGCGCCCAATGCGGAATACACCAGTTAAGTTAGCCATGTTTAATCCTTCAGTTTGTAAAGAGTTGCTGCATTGAGTTCGAGCTTTGGTGGTTGGGATTTCTTTTCTCTTGGTGGCTCTACTTGGGCTACTACCCAACACCAAAAGTCAGCTAGCCGCAGATGCAACCAGCCCCAATACTCCTCTGATCTGTCCACTCTAGTGACAGACATTACTTCCGGCGTCCATACCACGAAGTCGCAGTACGCTCGTCCTGTGATTTGCATCCCGCCCTGAATTTGCGCCATGTAGTACGGTGGAATTTCGGGGTAAAGGGCTTGTGAGTACGGGCATTTGACTTCGCCATACCCCTGATCCCCAGCAAAAAAATCGGGTGAACCACCAAGCCAAGCCATCGTCGGATGCGATATGAACCCCACCAGATCGAGGGTACTACCCGATTCCAGATGCCGATTACGGTATTCCTCAATCGCAGTAGCCTCATTCTGTTCACCCCAATCTGTTGCTATGTTGCCAACGAATGGCTCCTCCAATCCCATCATCCTCCGCCATAGTAGTTGGCGTGACCCCGGGCCAAGGCCAGCAGCCTGACCAAAAGAGGAGGCCGTCAGCTTCCCCTCTCGATCTTTGTGCCACTGCTCTGTCTTCTGGTGCGGGTTCATGCTTGTCCTTTGCACTGAAATGAGTTCTTGTAGTTGCTCGGTAAAAGTTTCTTTGCTTCGATTAAGAGTTTCTTTGGCACTGGCTTTCCGTCCAGATCAATGAGTTGGTCAATGATGCTGTAGGCCATGGGCAAGATAACTTTTACGATTACAGCGTCCACTTTTGCGTCAGCTAGCTGCATTTTTAACGAATTTTCGGCAGAATCTGTCATTCCAGCCCCGCTGCCAGCGCCTTGCAGAACTCTTCTGTCACGGCCTTCTCGTCGTTGCTTAACAAAGCAAACTGACCGCGCAATGTCTCCTTGCTCTCGCACTCAGACAGCTTCCGCTTTAGATCGTCAACCTGCTCGGCGGTCATCTTGGCCTTGATCTCTGGCTTGGCTGCGCCAGCTTTAGCGGCTTCCGCCTTGCGGTCATTGACGTACTTGTTGTCGTCGTACAGGCCAAGGTAGATGTCCGCAGAGAATCCCAGCATTGACAGAGCCTTGCCGACAGCATCTGTTAAGGATTTCTTCGGGGCTTCCTCGTCCGTGTAGTAGCCGTTCTTGTTCTTTCCGACAAAGGTTGTCTGGCCAAAATGTTCTACGGTTCCAGTACCGACATGAACATCGTCGCCGTTGTCATTCTTTGCGAAGCGGGGATAGGTTAGCTGGATGCGGACATAGTGGACGGACTCTTGAGCAACCATGTGCTTCTTGACTGTTTCCTTGACCAAGATGCGCTCGTCGCCATTCGCCACCCACTCCTGTTCCAAATCTTCAACAATGATCGGAGTACCGAAAAAGAGGCCTTGCTCAACAATATGAACACCCCAGAGCCCGCCCATTGGCCCCCACATTTCCGTGGCCTTGCGGACTTGATAGGTGTGGTTGATAGCCGTACCAGAGAAACCACCACCACGGCTAAATTGCTTTGCGTGGCGAGGGTCTGTGGTGCAGGCGGAGTTCCAGACTTGCATGAAGTCTTGGGCTTGTTGCTCAGGTTTGTCGGTCATTGTGGTTCCTTTGTTGATGCAGTGACAAGATTATAATAGCAATATTCTGTGGCTTATGCCATTCTTTTATTTGATTGTATCATGAATACCAGTAATCCCCCATAAAGACCAAGTAAACTAACAAGGTATTGGTTGCACTGGTTGCATTTATTTTTTACATCGACGACACTTCATCCCGCAGGGTAGGTAATTGGTCGCTCCGGTTACTGAAAGCACTGGTAGTTTCTTCCTTTCGGCCAGTGTTCCCTGCTCCTTCGGGATTTCAAAAAAAAGGTTTGAAAGGATTGCATGTTTAGTTATCAATTTCATATTCGCGATTACCTCACCAAGACGAGGCATCTCACCCTGCTTGAAGACTTGGCCTACCGCCGTCTCATCGACACCTACTACACCGAAGAACTTCCGCTGCCAGTTGACCCTGCCCGCGCAGCAAGACTGATTGCCATGCCGGACAACGTGACTGAGGTCACAGCCGTACTCAGCGAGTTCTTTGCTCTCGAAGATTCTGGTTGGACAAACCAGCGTTGTGACTTTGAGATTACCAAATACCACGGCAAAGCAGACTCAGCCAGACGTGCGAACAAAGCCAAGGTAGAAAAGAAATCTCTGAGATCAGAGCTGATTACAGAACTGAAGTCAGAACCGTTTCAGGACGCAACCAGTAAACCAAAGAACCAAAGAACCAAAGAACCATCTACTCCTGTGGTTGGGTTCGAGTCGTTCTGGTCTTCCTACCCTCGCAAGATCTCGAAGGCAGAGGCACTGAAGTCGTTCACGAAGATCAACCCTGACGAACAGGTTTTGGAAAAGATGCTGGCTGCCGTTGAAAGATCGAAGCTGTCCACGGATTGGATGAAGGACAACGGACAGTTCATCCCGTTCCCAAGCACATGGCTCAACCAGCGCCGATGGGAAGACGAGACCGAGGAAGCAACTTCAGTGACGAAGGGCTGGATATGATTCCCCCGTCAAACAAGGGCAGGAAGCTCAACAAGATCAATGCCATTGCACAAGCTCAGCTTATCAAGGCCATGCTCGACGGCACTTACACATGCAAGGAATTAGCTACATATACCGGCCTTCACTACGTCACTGTTCTTCAGTACACGAGGGAGCTACATGCTGCTGGCGCTGCCCACATCTGTTGCTGGGAAAAAGATTCTTGGGGCAGGGATTCCATCAAGGTCTATATGGTCGGCGAGGGAATGGACGCAAAGAGACAAAAGATGACGGTAGCAGAACGGCAGGCTCGCCGCCGCTCTAAGGTACGCAACATCGAACTTAACCAAAGGATGGCAGGATGAGTGATTTAATTTTTCCTGAAGGTGATGCCAAAAGATTGTGGGACATGCGCGTCTCCGGATTCAAGCCCAATGAAATGATTGTGATCTCGTTGGTCGGCGAGGTGTTGGGAGATCGCTGGCAGATCTACCCAAGTGCTGAGGTTCACCCGAAAAACTACGAGTGGAGATGGGTTCGAGATCTTCAAATCTGTTTGGTATATGACTCAACATGCCACAAGGACAGAGTAAAGGCCGTCGCCCTTGAGATCGCAAAGAACAAATCCATTGGAGACCAGACCAAGACGGATGGATTTCATGGATCACTCTTTTTGTGGAACACCAGTCTTAACGCTGGGGCGCACATGACGCATACACCGGAGATACTTGGAGACCCAAACCTGCTTCTGCCTACCCATCCGGAAAAGATTGTGTACAGAAATCTGTTCCCGTATGAAATTCCGTCCTTTGTAGAAATTGAAAGGTGTTTACATGAACACGAATGACATGATTTTTTCGGAAGATACTTTTGATTTTGCTGAGTATGCGAGCGAGCCGCATGACAAGGACAAGATTGTTGCGCCGAAGGCCTACCGTGATGAGACCATTGCGCTCCTGTCTGGCGAGGCAATGGTTACGGGGGCAACATTACCGTGGCCGAAGACATTCGATCACATCCGCTTTCGCCCGGGCGAGGTAAGCCTATGGATGGGAATCAACGGTCATGGAAAATCGCTTTTAACCAGCCATGTCATGCTCGGTTTCCTGCATCAGAACCAGAAGGTTTGCATAGCCAGCTTCGAGATGAAGCCGCGTTCAACCCTTGCTCGCATGTGCAAGCAGGCGGCGGCATCACCAATACCCACACCGAGATTTGTTGATGGCGTTCTCAGCCATGCTACTGGGAAGCTGTGGCTGTACGACAAGATGGGGCAGACAGATCCGAAACACATACTATCAATCATGCGCTATGCCGCTAAGAAGCTGGGCATCCAGCACTTTGTAATTGACTCCCTGATGAAGGTTGTCAAGGGGGAGGATGACTACAACGGACAGAAATCTTTTGTTGATTCTGTTTGTGCCTTTGCTCAGGACTTTAATGTCCATGTCCATTTGATTCACCATAGCCGCAAGTTGGGTGACGAGATGCAAATACCCGGCAAGATGGATGCAAAGGGAAGCGGGGCTATTGTCGATCAGGTTGACCAATGCTTTACTGTGTGGCGCAATAAGCGCAAGGAGCAGGCTAGGCAGGCGGGGAAAGAGGTCGATGAAGAAATGCCTGATGCCATTATGGTCTGCGACAAGAACAGACACGGAGACTGGGAGGGCAAGGTTGGACTTTTCTATTTGTCTGGTGCTTGCTCGTATTCAGAAAGACCGCATCAGCCAATGATCTACAACTACACAAGATACATGGAAGACGAAGGGGTGTCGATGTGATGCCAAACGACTCAATGAGTTATTTAGAGGCTCGAATCCTAATCAAAAAACAGGAGGCGCGAATATCAAATCTTGAGTCCGATCTTCGCGCTTACAAGGACACAGTGCATCAACTGTCATTCGATCTCGAAATGAAGGAAGCTAGCCTTACCTCGGTCAGGGTGGACGGGATCAGAAAGATGGCGCTGGCTCAGGCGGCTCGTCACGTGATGGGATTCTTCGGGTCTGGATCAGAGATTGAGCGCCTGTGCAGGGAGATCGAAGGGCTGAAGACGGCAAAGGAGGCCACTATGGAGGCGGCCTATCAAAAAATGCAGGAGGCGTTTGGACACAATGGATGAAGCAGACATCAGAGACCATCTTGTTGCTGAGCAGCGCAAGAAGAACAGAGAGGCGATGCCAGAAGTCGCTAAGCTCATGGACGAAATCAACGCAAGATTCCCCGGATCGAAGCTGATCTGGGCAAAGGATCTGGCCACCGGGAAAGAGATTGGAAAGAAGTCCGAGCCCAAATCTTTCTTTGTAATCCCGCCAGACTACAACCCCGGAAAGGAATTCAATGTACGAAAAGGTAGAAGCAAGACTCGCTGAGATGCGAGACAAGGCTGGTCTGTTTGCGAAAGAGCAGGCGACCAAAAATTATCTGGAAAAATATAGGGAATCTGTTCTCGCTATATTGATGAAGGAGTTCGATGTTCTGGGATTCAAGACAGCAGCAGCACAGGACAGAGAGGCCAGAGCAGACCCGAAGTACCTGCAACTGCTGACAGACCTTCGCACATCGACAGAGATTGTCGAGTGTCTCCGTTGGGAGTTGGAGATTTTGAAGCTGGGAGTTGCAGTTTGGCAGACGACGCAAGCAAATGAAAGAACAGAGCGCAAGGGATACGGGGCATGACAAACGCATTTGACTGGAAGCAATTCACCGATGAGGAGCACGCCAAAAAAGGCGGAGACCCATTTAAAAAGATGAAGCACAACGCAAAGATCAGCCTGAGCGCGAGCGTGTCGGCGACAAACGTGCAGAAAAAGAAGCCCTACCACGGCACAATTCTTGGTTTGAGCGCGAAAGCAGATGAACAGATTCATGCTGGCAAAAGAAACAAAATCAACAAGGAGATTGAATTATGAGTAGTCTTGACATGCAGGTCGGCGGCAATCACTACAAGGACATGGCTATCCAGCCCGTCGAGTTCATCATGCAGAACGGCATCGGATTCATGGAGGGCAATGCCATTAAATATCTCTCGCGCTGGAGGTCGAAGGGTGGAGTAGAAGATCTTAAGAAGGCGCGTCACTATCTGGATATGCTGATTGAGTTTGAGGAGCGTTCCCTAGACACGGCAGCATGAAAGTCATCCCTCCCTACCTGTCTTTTAAGCAAGCCTTGACCAATGGATATGTGGAGCGCATGGAGTGCCAGACATATACCCGCTGGGTAAAACAGCTTCGGTGCGTGAGTTGCAACGTACCTGCTGACGACCCGCACCACCCGCACGGTGCTGGATTCAAGGGCATGGGCACAAAGGTTCCGGACTGGTGGGTAATACCAATCTGTCGAGCGTGTCACGACATCCTGCATCACGACGTTACGGCATGGGAGGAGCAGAATGGATCGCAGTTGGAGCACGCCTGCCTAACTTTGCTGCAAGCTATTCGCGAAGGAGTACTTGTCCTTGGAAAATAAAAGAGGCCGCTGTCTTTCTGAGGGTTGCGCTGGCGCAGCAGGCAATTTTGGCTATTGCCCGACGCATGAGCCTGAGTTCGTAGCTCAGGAATTCGACAGACATGTGAGTCGCGGGGCGGCTGTGCGTGAGAAACCGGCGTGTTACGAGAGTCAGCGGAAGTGGATGCAATACGTCGTAGCCTGCATCTATTGCCATGCACCAGACCGTAGGGACGGGGTAACAGTGGAACATTGCCGAGACTGCACGCCAAAGTTCAGGGATGAACAGATTTCAGTTGGAAAATGCCAGCAGCCAGAGACGGTCTTCATCCGACCCGAGGGTAAGGATGTACTGATAGGCGTACCCTTACTCAACATGAGCAGCCCAAGCAGAGTTCAGCGATGGGAGAAAGCGGTAATGGGAGTGTCCGGGGCGGTAGTTTCTCTTCCCCGGCCAGAGATTCTGTCCAAGATCATTGAGACTTTGACGATCCGTCGAGCAAGATCCGTCGGACGACCGAAGAAAGACGCAACAGAATGAAAATGCCTTATCCTATCTCGGCCAACGTTTATTGGAGAAACTACCGAGGACGCATGGTGAGGAGCAGCGCGGCTGATGCGTACAAGGATGAGGTGGGGTGGATAGCTAAGGCGCACAAAGTTGCGCTGATGCTTACGCCGATCAGGGTAATGATGACATTGCACCCGCCGAGGCCGCAGGATGCAGAGAAGCGCGAGAAAAAGGACAGGCTATGGGGATTGAGCGTGAGGCGCATAGATATTGACAATGCACAAAAGGTTGTACTTGATGCGTTACAGGGGATCGCGTATAAGAACGACAGACAGATCACGTTTCTGTCAATAAGGCTGGGGCAGCCCGTACCTGACGGCGGCCTCGACGTAGAGATCGAACAAGACTTGGAGTGGATATGACAATCATTGTGTGGAACGGAGAGGTCTTAGCGGCGGACAAGATGGCTGACAATGCCGGACACAAAGGAGTGGTGACCAAGATCCGAAGAGTGAATGAAGGCAGTCTGGTTGCATTTACTGGTGACTGGGATCACGCACAGGCTATGTTCGCGTGGGCTCAAGATGGCTTTGAGATAGCGAAGCATCCGGAGTGCCAGAAAGGCGCTGATTGGGTGGGCATGATGCGGATTACGCCCGATGGTAGATGCCTAAAGTATGAGCGCAGTCCATACCCATCAGACTTTACAGAGGAGGTAATGGCGGCAGGGATATACGCGATGGGCAGCGGCAGGGACTACGCCATTGGAGCGTATGGTGCTGGGTGCTTGTTGTCAGAACAGATGGTGCAAATCACTAATAAATACTGCGTAGGCTGTGGCTTGGGTTTTGATTGGGCAAAGCTCAATGGAGACGGCACAATATGAAATTTTACTCCGCCGAACAAGCTATTAAGTTCTCGTTTAACGTGAGCGAGCGGGCAGAGTACAGCCGTACAGACTTAACGGGTACGCGAGGGACGAGCCTTGACGATTTGTCGCCGACCGATCTTCACGCGCAGGCCGCGATGATTCATTCGATGGTCAACAGATTGATGCCGATGGAGAGGGATTCGGTGCTGTCTATGTATGGCAGGGGCAAGGCGCGAACGGATGCAGTCCGTGGCCTTGCTGAATATCTGATGCCGAATGTAAGCGGCACAGTGCCTAGCAACCGTGAGTTGCAGATCATCCTAATGCACTGGGCGACTAAGCGACCAAGCATCAGGACGATTGCAGAGGAGAGGGGTGTGAGTTATAGGCAAGTCTGCAACTGGCGTAACGCAGTCCTTCGTGCGTGGATGCCATTGCAGTTGCGAGCCATTGAAAGATTACACGTCAAGATGTTTGTGGACGGTGACTTCCGGCTAGTTGACTGACGATGACTTGACGTACTTAGAGTCAGCCATGCCTTCCTCCCAGCCAGCCTGAACAGATCTGCTTACGACTGTCCGGATAAGCTGCTGATATTCCGCCCTACTCATGACGACCATTGCTACGTCACGCGAGGCGCGAAATTCTTCGCAAATCTTGTCTATCCCAAGTTGGATTTCTTCTTCTCTGCTGATTTTCATACGAGCCTGTCCTTTCTGTAAGTGCGTCCCGTAAAGCTAAGTGATGGCATGTTAAAGGCAGCATACGCACCTTGCCTCACACAGTTTGGTTTGAGTTCAGCTCCGTCATAGATACCCCGGGCGAACAGATCGTTCTGTGCCGCAATGGTCTTGCCTCTGTTGGATGGCTTGATGTCATCCAGTCCACCCAACTGTATTTTGAGATCGAGCCCTGCATTTGTCAGCGTCCATGTCATCTCCTGCCGCATGACTAGCCCATTGCGTAGCAGTTGGTTGTGCAGAATGTCCTCGATCTTTACAACAGATTCGCTACTACCAGTCCATGATTTAACCTGTGATGCGGCCAGCGTTCCGTTAGTTGCAAGGCAAGACAGGATGCGATGCTGCAAACTGTTTTTTCTAATGTCAATCTGTTCCATTTCAATTTCCTTTTGTGAGTGATGGGAGTAGCCAATGCGCTGGGTGTGACTTGCTTGTGTTGCTTTCCTTGAGTTCAGCCTCAAACGAACGAGCCAATACCAAGACATCTGTCCAATCATCCCCGTGGTCTTTACCATTTAGCCAAATTTCCTTAATTTTTTCTTCTGTCAGCCCTACCCATGTGCGCTGTGGTGGTGAACTAGGACAACTTCCATCTGCATTTCGTGGACTGCACCCAATGCAAATAGCACCCATGTCGCAGGGCTCTGGCTGTGTCTTTACTTTTGGAGTCGCAGGGCAATTTTCATCGCCATATTTGCAAACTGGATATTCACCTTGGTAGCAATGAGCCAAGTGAGTTGAACTGGTGTCATGCTCCTGCTCTAGCTGTGCCGTTGGTTGAGCAATACAAGGCCCAAGCCCGCATTTCTTGCAAGTGCGTGGATATGGTTTATTTTGAAGGCGCAGTGTGGTTGAACAAGTGCTGTCTTGCTCTGGCTGTGTCAACATAGACCGCAGTTCTTCTGTTTTTCTTTTTTGTTCAGCAACTTTGACAGCTACAAGGTTGGCAAAGGCTTCAAATTCTTCGATGTAGCCTCCTTGAAATCCAAAGCCGTCAATTCTTATTCCGGCAAATCTAGCCAGCTCAATGATTTCATCTTGTGTCATGCTGCGGTCTCCGATCTGTCGTTTTCTGTTCAGACTTTCTTTCATGGTTTATTCTCCTTTTGTACGTTGTATCTGCTATCCAGATAGCCAGCGCACCGATGACCACCACCGAGAGTGCGCCGACAAATAGCAGGAATATCACTCCGATAACGTCGAGCATTTCTTTTCCTTTCTTTTTAATCCGTTGCGCGGGACACACCATACTTCCCGCCCATCCCCGCAGTCCATGAGGAAAGCGCCAGCAATGCGATCAGCCTTGAGTAGCTGATGCACACGCTGACGCGATACACCCATCAGACTGGCAGCCACAGTCAGGGAGACATGACCACGCTCAATCTGAATGTCGATCATTTATGCTTTCCCTTGACTAGCTCCCCCACGCCATCTGCTTCGGCCTCGATGATGCGCTGAGCCCACTCCATGAGTTCGTCGGCCTTCTCCTGAGAACTGAAGATGTTCCCCGATGCGTCGCAAGCACAGCTAATTGTCTTGACGCACATTTGTGAATCGGCATCTAACATTAAATCCTTGACAGATTTCGGCATATCTGTCGCCGCTGAAGCCAAGTCCATCAGCATCATCATTAGATCTCTGCGCTTTATAGTAAGCATGGCAATCTGTACTAGATTGGCATAGCTCTCGCCCTTGGTGGACTTGATGCTATTCATCATGTCAAACGCAGGGGAGAAGGCCTCCTCGACTTTGTCTTTGGGCTTTGCCTCCCGCATCAGTTCGAGTGTGAGTTGCACCAATATGGGTGCGCTTGGACTGAAGCCGCCGATGCACCACTCTGTAATGTCCTTAACGTCCGCGCCCTTTTCGCCGAGGTACGCCTTGCCATCCTTCCAGTTGTAGACAGTCGCTACTGTGTCGTCGCTGAACTTGACGACCCACATAACATCCACCTTCCCCTCTTCATAGCGCATTGGTTTGCCGAACAGAGAACAGATTTCCCTGTAGCTTGCGTCAACAGTGCCGACCAGTGATGAGCCATTGCTTTCATCAGCGAGGGACTCGCGTTGATTGTGTGTGACAAAGTTCATTGTGTTTGCTCCTATAAGTTTGTTTAAGCATTTATCCATACGACCTCCCCATTTACTCGAATGGGCATCACCCATTCAATGTCATCCACCAACTGCTCCAGTGTCATGGATGCACTGGCAGACTCTCCAGTGTCCATGTCACAGCCAAGCACCAGCCCCTTACCGGCCAGTGGGCTGGGATAGAACTTGTGCTGAAAGAATCTTTGATCTTCCGCATACAGACCTTCGTCATCTACATATATCCCGTCGCCCTTTGCATTGAGTCGAGCCACATCGAATGTATGTGCATCTATGAATTCGTAAATCTGTTTGAAGTCTCCGGAGTAGTTAACCTCGGTGACCTCTTGCTGGAACGGGTCAATTAAAAAAGCTCGCATGTGATTTCCTTTCAGTGAACGAGGAGAATAAATACTGCAATTGGCATGAATACTATGAGCACCACACCAATAAACAGATCGTCAGACCACAGCGTAGCCCTATGCCGCACATCAACAGGATGAGGAGCAAAAAGTTTCTGCGCTAAGTCATCTTCGGGAGTCCATCTGTTGACAGACGGAGGTTTATAGTCAGCATCAATGCTGATGTTTCTTTTAAGCGATTGAGTCATTGGACTTTCCTTTCTTTTCAATACCGCAGGCTTTACGTACCTTGGCAACTACGCCAGTAATTGCCTTGTCTCCCTCGCTGCGAGACTCCAACAGATTACAGACAGCCTCCATCGCAGCCATCATTCCAGCGGGTGTCTTCGTGTTGTTCTTGATCGCCTCGTCAGCGACCTTCTCAATCATAGATACCACACCGCTTACAGTCGCCAACTGAATGCTTTGCACTGTCATTTTTCTTCCTTTGTTTAAGTTTATTTTTACGCTCTAATCTGTCGTTCGCTTTGTCTCTCGAACGCTGTTTGCCAACCTGTTGCAGGTGGTACGCCGTGAGTTGCGGCGGAGGCTCGGGGATAAGCAGGTCAACACCCATGCCAGCCAATGCCAGCATCAGTGCTGCCCTGCCTACTACCTCATGCGGGCTGAGCCACATTGTTTTTGCCGTCTATGTGAGCGGCGTAGTTGATGAGCAAGTCACCCAAACCAGCCTGATGACTGGGATGCAAGTACGATTCTGGAAACTTCCAGAATGGATTGAGCCCCACACCAATGGCGGTATCTGTCAACAGAATCAATCCGACAACATGACGCACCCCACTCCCATGCAGTTGCAGTGGATGGTCGGGCAGACCTAAGTCACCGAACACCATGCGGAACTTGTGCATGAATGCCATGCTCCCTTTGAGTTCCCGCCAGTGATCCTCGCTTACTGCGTCAGCCATAGCCAGTGTTTGTGTTGGGTCGATGGTTACTGCGTCATCACGGTCGTTCTTGATCTCGTCAATCCCATCATGAAACATCAGATTTATTGGCGTATCTGTCTTTACTTCACTCAGCTTCATGATCTGTCCTCCAGTATGTCAGCCACGCCGACACGGTTGCCATTGGTATCCATCAGGATGAACATCTCTCTAGCCCTCAATGGTTCGGGGTTTAGTTTCAGCGTCTCTACAAAAGATTCCAGTAAGCGGATGGCTTCGTAGTCAGCCTCGTTATCTTTCACATGGCTTAAGCCAAACATAATATTCACTCTCATATCTGTTCCTTTTCTGTTGGTTCGACGTTGACCCAGCCAGTGTTTCCACAGGCAAAGCATGTATACGGGCGGCCTTGCTCATCCATTTCTGGATTGCATGGGTCACAGCATGGACACTCGACCTTTTCACTCGCCACAGTGAGGCCGCTTGTTTCTTTGTGGGTTTGCATGGTGCTCCTTATTTGTAGAACAAATCCTGAATCTGTCGCACTGTGGCATGACCTTTGCTTTCGATGAGTCGCATAGTTTTCCTTTCAATGTGACTAGGTGAAGCGGGATGCTTCTAGGTATGCACTCGGTTGAATGCACACTTAGAAGAGCAGGGTTTCCCCTGCCACTCCGTCATGCGGCCTTCAGTTCGGGGTTGGTAATCTGTTCGAGAACAGATTTCAGCCACTCTTCGGCGGTAGATTGGTTCTTGACCGTCTTCGGTTGGATGATCGAGTCTTGGGGGACTGGCAGAGCCTTGATGCCTTCGGCAAGGAGTGCATTGCTCGGTGCTCCAAGAGACCCACATGCTTTCTTGCCTTGCTTGTCAGCGGCAAAGACAATTCCAGTGAACAGCGAGGTTCTAAAGAACCCAGCGAGACAGGTCAGCGATGCCAATCTGTCCATGTCCAGCGGAGAATCTTCGGCCTTGATTTCGACAAACTGAGCCAGATTCTCATTGCCTTCGGAGGTGTAGCATCCAGAACCAGCCGCACCGTAGATCGCTACGGAGTAGCCAGCATTCGTCAGCTCGGAGGCCAGTCGGAGACCAGCCGCACCCCGCCAGAACAATTCATCAGAGGTGACCCGAGCCGAGCCGCAGAGGTCGATCACAATCGAGACAGATCGGACAGAATTCCGGCTTTGTCGCTTGGTTCTAGACCAAGCTCGTGACAGGTCGCCACGGTACACGGCTTGCATATCCAGCTCGTCGCCTTGATCGGAGCGGACACGGCGGCGGCGGATGTCTTGAGGAGAGGGTAAGTCACCCACTGTGATTTTCTCCAGCTTTTCGACTCCGGCAGGGTAACCCTTGGTCAGGACAGAGCGAAGCTCTTTGACAGAGGAGACACCGAGCCAGTCAAAGTCTGATTTCATTGTCCAGTGCTCGCCAGCCATGGTTTTGTTAGCAGGGTTTGACCAGTCACCCTTAAGGGTAGCTTCGGGTTCTGTCACGCTATCCCAAAGGATAGTAGTAAAGTTGCCAGTTTTATTGTAAATCATACTTCTACCTTAGTACGTTCGTCTGACTTCCAGCCTATGAAATAAGTGTCCTGAATAGCCTTGACAGATTTTCCAGCCTTGAGCAACTTAGTTGCATCGAGCAAGAATCGGGTTGACATGACACGGTTGAGCCGTGCTTCGCTGATGCGCTTCCGGACAGCCCAGCCCCAAGCCAGCAAGTCAGGAGCCACTACCTTACGTTCAAACGACTGGTCATAGTCAAGGACTATGGTTCCGGCACGAAATCTGTCGAGGGTTGATTCATCGAGCCGTTCACGACCAGCATAGGACTGGTTTGCACCAGTACCGAAGGTGTTAGCGGCGGCAATACAGACAAAGTCTGGATGACGTTTCACCACCGAAGCATTCTTACGAATGGGGAGGAAGAACGAACCGTTAGCCAATGCCTGATTAACGAACAGTAATGTATTACTGTCAGCGGCGTCGATTTCGTCGAACAGGAAAACACCGCCTGTTTCGTACATTTTGACGAAGTCAGAGGACAGATACTGAAAAGCACCGCCATCACCGGGAATTAACCAGCCCTGAAGGGCTGATTCTGACATTCCGGCAGTGCAAGATACCGAAGCGAAGGGTCGGCCTAATGCCTCAGCCACTTGGTGGGCGAGGTGGGTCTTGCCTGATCCCGCTGGGCCTATGAGCAAGACATTTAAGCCGCAGGATGCTGAAAGCAACACGTCCTTAAATTCAGGGCGAGTATGACCTTCAACTTTATGGCTTGAGCCATCAGGTCGAACGATTTCGATTTTGACAACTGGACTGTCGTCCATGGCTTTTTTGACTTCGGCAAGAACAATCTGTCGGACAGTTGCCTCATCCACTGTCGGAGACAGTAATTTGCGGAGGGCATCGAGTGCATCAGAATCGGATGCTTTTGAAGCCGTAGGCTTTGTGAGTGGCGGCACAGGGTTTCCTTCTTGGTTGATTGCAACCCCTTTAGGGGTTACAGCGGGAATGCCATTTTCAAGGGCACTTGAAATCTGGTCTTCGGTGAAAGCCAGTTGGAGGCGGTCGATTAAGTCAGGGGTTTGAACGGGCTCAAAATTAAAGCCGACGGTTCCACCGTTAAGGTGTCTGAAAATCCAGAGGATTTCGGACTTGTGCAAGTCAGTGAGATTACGCATGGTTTTTCCTTTCGATGCGATAGTTGCGAAACAGCGGCAAGCCGCTAAAGACAGGACAGAACGTCCAGTGCATAACAGTCAGAGACTGCCATGCCGTTGAAACTCTGTTGAGTGTTTACAGACTAAAGTCTGCGGTTAATCTCGATACCCGATGCAATCTCTCCCTTAAGGGGAGCTAACGGCATGAAGTCGAGGCCTCTAGAAGTAAGGCAGAGCCTTAGTTCAACCCGTTGGAATTGTTTGTTGGACGGTTCACACCGTGCTACAACTCCTCTGGAGTCCGACGCTACATCCCGCCGTTGGGGTCAAGAGACTGGTTCGGAGCGTCGCTGAAGGATTTTGCTTACTGCCCCTTACAGGGCTCTTAGCCTATCTGTCCTACAGTGCTTTAGCACTTACTGAGTCTGCTTTCGGTTTGTTGCCGAATCGACGATTTGAAGTTGGCCAGATTGTTGATGCTGTGTCAAGTACTTTTTGCATTTCGACCCCTATTACTACGTAAAATAGTTGAAAATAGGTGTTGTTTTGGGGTTGAACGACGATTCTCGCCCGCAAAAGATCTGTGATGGCATTCCGCACACTGCTCTGCTATAGGTAGAACAAGGCATAAATGCAGGTAAAGATCAACCGTAGGCATTATGCAAGTGGTTGAAAAGATTGAATTTTTAAGGTCGAGAAAATGGAAATCTAGTAAATCACACGTGTTTCCGGAGGAAATATGCACATTTACACCGATTCGTCCTCCGATATATACCCTCACAACCATCTAAAGATGGCTAAATCATGCTGAATCTGTCCTAATCTGTTCAAACAGGGTAAACCTTGCACCGAAGGTGCTGTGAGCGCATGGTGAGTGGCGGGATCGTGCTATGCGGGAGGGGGTGGCGTGGCCGTGCGTAGCATGACGGGCGTCCTGAGCCTCTGTCTATGGGGTATTCACACACACTTCCCCCTAAAAAAAGCGCCTTTCCACCTACACTCCCCCAACCTTATACCTACATTTCGATGGCCAAGTCTCAAAAATACCGGGGGCTATACAAAGACAGCTAATTATTTTTTCTACACAGATCTTGATTTTCAGGAAATGGGCTAAATACCCAGTTATTTCTGAAATCAGAACTGAAATCAGCTCTGAAGAGTCTGCGTATCAGAGAGCAGAATTGAAAGTTAGTGCAAATCAGGGTTGGAATACTGCCGGATGAGGGAAAGATATTCCTGATTGACCCCCAAGTGACAAGCGGAGATCCCCGTGGATACTGGGCTGCCGGAGAGTTTCTGAATTCAGAGCTGAAATCAGGATGCAACCTATAAACCATAAACCTATAAACCAATACTCTCTTGTGCGGATCTGGAATGTTGGATGTTGTGTTGCAAATGGTGGATCAAGCGTGTATATTCCTGCCAATGATGGAGAACCCATCCCAAGATGACTGAAGATTGGTTCAAGGATCTGTCACCCACAAAGTGGCGGGCCTTGGTAATTCCCCAGTCTTCAGCCTTGTTGGTGGTGCGAGGATGGGTTAGCGCCATTCTGTAGTTTCTTCTTCTAATGATATAAATGCACAACACTGCTTAATGTGGACGCATCACTGACAAAATATACGAGGAACCAATGGCAACAAAAAAACCCAAGGAAGCAGTCAGTGCTCGTCGCGAGCAGCTTCGGGAAGAACATGCCACTGCTGTCCGCGAAAAAATCCAAGTCTCTAATCTGGTCAACACCCTTGAAAACTTCGCGCTCGGCAAGAGTACAGTTAAACTGACTGCTGCCCGGATCAAGGCAATTGAAATGTTGCTGGACAAGACTCTCCCTAACTTAGCCTCCGTCAAGCATGAGCTGGATGCAAAAAGTGTCACGTTCATGATTAGCTCAACCTTCACAAAGCCTGAATGACCGTCATTCACTACATGCCCCCGGGCCAAGTGGCTGCTGATTTCCACACGTCAGAAGCAGATATTCGTGGAATCAAAGGGCCAGTTGGATCCGGCAAGTCTTCTACATGCTGTGTGGAGATTGTTAAACACTCCCTCAAGCAAACCCCACACAATGGATGGCGCAAGGCTCGTTGGGCTGTTATCCGGAATACATATCCCGAACTCAAGTCCACCACAATTAAGACGTGGCAGACTTGGTTCAATGACGAACTGGCTCCCATTAAGTGGGATGCCCCGATCACCGCCCACATGAAGATCAAGGATTGTGGAGACGGCAACGGACTGGATCTTGAAGTTGTCTTCATCGCGCTGGACAAAGCCTCCGAAACCGGAAAGCTGCGTTCGCTCGAACTTACTGGAGCTTGGATCAATGAAGCCTCGGAAGTTCCGCATGAAGTCTTCGACATGGTTACGCAACGTATCGGTCGTTACCCCGCGAAGACTCACGGCGGCGGCCCCGTTCATCCGTGCGTCATCCTCGATACCAACCCGCCTGACGACGACCACTGGTATTACAAGATTGCTGAAGAAGATACCCCCGCAGGCTGGGAATTTTTTAACCAACCCGGCGGTCTTATTCGTACTCAAGAAGGCGATGACGTTCGGTATGACGCGAATCCAGATGCGGAGAATGTCTTTAACCTTCCTCAAGGGTACGAGTACTACCTGAAGATGATTAAGGGCAAGACAGACGACTGGATCAAAGTCTTTGTCCTCGGCCAGTACGGAACAACCGCTGACGGTAAGCCAGTCTTTCCTGAGTACAACGACAGAGTTCATGTGGCCGAAAACGATATTGAGCCCAATCGTGGACTCCCAATTTACCTCGGCTGGGACTTTGGATTAACCCCTTCTTGCATCATTGGACAGATTACATCCCGTGGCCAGTTGGTGATTCTCGAAGAACTGGTCGCCGAAGACATGGGCATCCGACAGTTTGCACAGGAGATTGTCAAGCCGATCTTGATGACGACCTATGCCGGTATGAGATTCATCTCTACTGGCGACCCTGCCGGAGTTCATCGCTCTCAAGTAGATGAACGCACCTGCTACCAAGAACTCTTGGAATGCGGTATTGCAAGTGAGCCAGCAAACACAAACGACTTCATCCCCCGCAGGGAATCTGTTGCGTACTTTCTGAACAAATTAGCAGGAGGAGAACCGGGACTGATTCTGTCTCCAAACTGTCGCCAGTTACGCAAAGGATTCCTCGGCGGTTACCGGTATGAACGACTCAAGGTTGCAGGCGAGCGATACCGTGACCGTCCAATCAAAGACAAGTACAGTCACCCGCATGATGCTCTCCAGTATCTTTGCCTCGCAGCCCGTACAGGCCGAGTTGAAGTGAGAGCGCGACCAGTTAAAAAAGCGTCCAGCAATGCGTGGACTTGAGGAATAAACCATGACCAATGTGTATCAGGCATCAGCGCCAGTCGAAGCCGACATTCGCGCCGTCCAAGCACAAGGTGTAGATAACTCCGACCTGATTGCCTCTGGCATCGCTGGCCACATCAATTCGTGCTGGACTCAGGCGAAGATGGCGAAGACAGACGTAACAGAACGTCTGTTGAAGTGTGAGCGCCAGCGTAGGGGTGAGTATGACCCAGACAAGGCCATAGATATTGCCAGCACCGGCGGATCAGACATCTTCATGATGCTGACAGACGTGAAGTGTTCAGCCGCTAAGTCGTGGATCCAAGACGTGATGCTTCAATCTGATCGTCCTTTTGATCTTGTTCCCTCACAAGAACCACAGATTCCCCCCGAAGTCCGCATGTCGATCGTGGATTTTGTTCGCATGGAAGCAGAAGATTACGTCCAAGCTGGACAACAACTGCATCCTGAGTCTTTCCGGAGCCGCATGTCAGAGGTTCATGACATCATTTCTGTCAAAGTTAAAGAAGAAGCCAAAGCCACCGCTGAGCGCATGGCCCAAGTTATTCAGGATCAGTTGGCCACTGGGAAATTTAGACCTGCCATGCAGGACTTTATCGACGACTTTGTGACCTTCCCCACCGCCATCTTTAAAGGCCCGTCTGTCCGCAAGAAGAAGCGCCTTCAGTGGGGCCCCAACTTCACGCCCATCGTCTTAAATGACATGATCCGTGAAGTAGAGCGGGTTTCCCCTTACGACATCTTCCCAAGCGCCAATGCCATGGGCGTGGATGACGGCTTCTTAATCCAGCGCCACCGCCTAACAGCCAAAACTCTGGAATCCATGAAGGGTGTCCCGGGCTACTCTGATGACGAGATCGACCAAGTGATAGTTCGCTACGGTCGCACTGGATACCGCTACACCGAGTACGGTGACCAGCAACGGGATGATCTCGAAGGCAAGATGAATTCACAGATGCACAACGATCACCTGATCGAAGCACTGGAGTTCTGGGGCCCCGTGATGGGAGACATGCTTATTCAGTGGGGCATGAAGGACGTAGAGCCAACCGGTGTGTACGAAGTCAATGCGTGGCAAGTTGCTGGCTTTACCATTAAGGTAGTCCTAAATCCAGATCCACTGGGCGAGCGTCCTTATGAAATAGCCTCATGGCGCACCATCCCCGGAGCATTCTGGGGCATGGCTCTACCAGAGAACATGCGCGATGTGCAGATCATGTGCAACGCCGCCTCACGCGCACTAGCAAACAACATGGGAATTGGTTCTGGCCCGCAGGTTGAAGTGGTTGTAGACCGCCTCGCTGACGGAGAAGATGTCACCCAGATGTACCCTTGGAAGATCTGGCAAACCACCTCCGATAAAACAGGCGGTGGCCAGCCGGGTGTCAGATTCTTCATGCCTGAAATGAAGGCAGCCGAGTTGATGGGCATCTACAATCAGTTTGCCAAGCAAGCCGACGAGGTTACAGGCATTCCTAACTACATCTATGGCTCAGGCTCAGGTGCTTCCGGCGCAGGCCGAACTGCCTCTGGTCTGTCCATGCTGATGGATAATGCAGCCAAGGGTATCAAGTCGGCTGTCTCTACCATTGACGATGTGGTTGTAATGGTCGTGACGAGGTTCTATACCCACAACATGATCTACAACCCCGACCCCTATATCAAGGGTGACTTCCGAGTTGTGGCCAAGGGCTCGATGGGTCTGGTTGCAAAAGAACAGATTCAGGTTCGCCGAAACGAATTCCTGAACTTGGTCTTAAGCAATCAAGTCGCCTTGCAGATCGTTGGCCCAGAGGGTGCAGCGTACCTCATGCGCGAGACTGCAATGGGTCTCCAGATGGATGTAGACAAGCTTGTGCCTTCGGTAGAAATGATGAAGTTCAAGAAAGAGCAGATCGAAGCCGCGATGCAACAGCTTCAAGCTGCCATGCCACAGATCGCACAAGAAACCAATGTGGCCGGAGACACTGCCCCACCCCCGATGAACACAGTACAACCCCAACAAGGAGTATCAGCATGATGACCAAGAAACCAGCCAAGAAGGGCATGATTCCCGCAGGCTACGCCAACGGCGGAAAAGCCATGAAGGAAGAAGGTAAGGGCCACGCTAAGAAAGAGATGGCTGCCTTGAAAAAAGGTGGCGCTCCCAAGAAAATGATGATGTCTGAGGCCAAAGAATACGGCATGAAGATGTCAAACGGCGGCAAAGCCAAGAAAGCAATGAAATGATTTCCCAGATTATTGGGCGAGTCAGGGCCTTGATCGCTAAGATCGGGGAACAGATCAGCAAGTTGAAGGAAAAGAAATGAAACCAGATTGGCAAAACAAGAGCTATGCTAAGACAGGCTCACCCATTGGCCCTTCGACTATGTCCGACAAATTAAAATGCGGCATGTCTAGTCTGCACAGCAAGATCAGTGCGGCCAACAGCAACATGCCTCAAGCTCCCAAGCCCATGGTTCGCAAGTTTGCTGATGGTGGAACTGTCCGCACTCGCTCGGATGACGAGATTGGAGATACCGATCCCCGTACCGGCAAGGTTGACCCGGGCAGCTACGATCGCCGCATGAAAGCTGGGGAAGAAAATCTAACCCGACTCAAATCTGCTGCCGAATCTGTCCGTTCTTTCTTCACCCGAGAGAAGGCCGTAAGTCTGGATGAGCCAAAACCAACTATGAGCGAGGCTGATGTAGAAAAGCGCCAAGCCACTGGCCGGTTTGGTGAAGACATGAACAAACAGGCTGAGCCAGTGAAGATGCCTGAGTCAAAAGCAGAAGAGCCTTCATATAAGCAGGATGTCTTAAAAGAAATCATAAAGCCCAAGGCTGTGTCTACAACTGTAGTGGAGCCAAAGACAGAGCCTGTTGTTTCGCTGAAGAGTAATGCCGAGGTTAATGCCAAGCCTCTTCCTGCGGCAAAGAAAAAAGCAGATGCAAAACTTGTTGAGGCTTCCCCGGTAAAAACAAATTCTGCCGTCGGCCCAACCCAAGCAGAAATTGAGGCAAGGATCAAAGCAAATGCTCGGCTCGTCTCATCGCTTCGCCAAGAGGAGCCTGAAAAGAAATCTGTCCAGCGTACAGGTGCAGCAGTTAAAGCAGGAGCATCTCAAAAAGCCGTTGAGTTAATGATTCTTGAAAAGAAGGGTCTTGCAGGCAACGAAGCAGATAAACGTGCAGAGCAGGCAGAGATAGATCGAGCAAGTAAAACTGATACTGGCGATGAAACAAACCGCCTGCGCGATCGCACCAGTAAATTTGTTCCCGGTTTTGGTCAGGTGGATCTTAAAGGCGACATCATCCCGGGTGTCCGAGGCGGACTAAAATCTTCTCAGGTATACGGTGGCGATGGAAGTACTGTTATGAGCCGCGCCGAAAAGAAATACCTTCAATCACGCATTGATGCAGGAAATATGACAGCCATGGAAAAGGCTCAGGCCAAGAGGGCCGGTCTGCTCTGATGCTTCAGAAACCGTCAATACAAGTTCTTAACGCCCTTGCATCGCTCAAGGGCAACAACCAGTTTGAGACCATCCTTCAGTGGATGGAGGCCTCACTACAAGACCTATACCGAGACAGTTCCAACACAAAGGATGAAGTCCTCTGTCGTTGGCAACAAGGAGCGGCGCAGGCTGTTAGTGAGATTTTAGAAAAATCAAAGGATGCCGAAGAGGTTATCCGAAAATTGCGGTAGATAGTTGAAAGACTGTCTAGCGGCATATTGCCGCAACAGGTGCTGGCCTATCCCAGCAACCGCTGAACACCGAACAAATCACTCGAATACCGCAAGACTCGAATGTGACTGTCTCGGCTCACGGAGAAAAGATGTCGACATTGCCACGTGCAGTAATCGCCGCTGAAAAGCGAGCAGATGAAATTTTGCAAGAGATAGAGAAGCAGAGCCAGATGGAGCAAGTGCCTCAACCTTTGGTTGAATCGCAAGAACCTCCAGCTCCCCAACCTATTATTGACTCTCCGCCTCCTCCCCAAGAGGATAGCTGGGAACACCGATTCAAGGTTTTACAAGGGAAGTACAACGCTGAAGTTCCCCGCTTTGCACATGAGAATAAAGATCTGAAGGGCCGTCTTCAATCTCTAGAGGATCAACTCGAAGAGATGAAGAATGTAAAACCTCCTGAACTACTGGTGAGGCCAGAGGAGATTGAACAATACGGTGAGGGTTTGATTGACGTAGCCCGTCGAGTTGCCAGAGAAGAACTGGCATCGAAGGACGCGATGATCGCAAAACTCAAAACCGAAATTGATTCAGTCAAATCTGTTCAATCACATGTCGTTCAAGATAGCTTCTTTCGATCATTGACTGAAATGGTTCCCGACTGGGAGGCCCTTAACGCTGACGCTAATTTTCTGAATTGGCTCGATGGTGTTGATGACCTTACAGGAGAAACCAGACAGTCGCTTCTCGGCAGAGCAGAACAGCAACGTGATCCAGTTCGCGCTGCGAAATTCTTCAACACGTTCAAGAAGACATCACAATCGTGGGCGGCACAAAGCGCCGCATCAATGGAACAGCAAATTGTCCCACCGACAAACCAAGCTCCTTCGACACCGCAATCGAAAAAGATTTGGACTCGCGCAGAAATCACAACTTTCTACGACAGGGTGAGACGAGGAACTATTACAGATGTGGACGTAATTGCCATTGAAGCTGATATTGCATCAGCATCAGTCGAGGGTCGTATTCGATGACCCAAACAAATCAATCTTTTTAAGGAAATATCATGTCAGTAGGTGTAGCAAGTTCACCCGCTCTAGTTAGCGGTACATATCCCCAGTATTCAACTGCTGGTGCAACCAAATTCATCCCTGAAGTTTGGTCTGGTAAGTTGCAGGCGAAGTTCTACAAGAGCACTGTTCTTGCAGAAATCTCCAACAACGACTGGGAAGGCGAGATCAAAGGCCATGGCGACAAGGTCTATATCCGCTCTATCCCTACCATCACTATTCGTAGCTATACGAAAGGTATGAACCTTACCAATGAAGTTCCGGAGTCAACGCCTCTGGAGCTGAACATTGACCAAGGTAAATACTTTTCTGTCGTGCTCGACGATGTTGATGCCGTTCAGTCCGATGTCAAATTGATGGACATGTTCACCAACGATGCCAGCGAGCAAATGAAGATCCAGATCGACACTGACGTGTTGGATGGTGTCAAGACTGGTGCAGCAGCAGCCAACAAAGGCGCAACCGCTGGCGCTCTCTCTGGCAACATCAACTTGGGCGCAACCTACGCAACCCGTGCTATCAGCAAGTCCAACGTGTTGGATTTGATTTTGGACATGGGCCAAGTTCTGGACGAGCAAAATGTCCCTGAGAATGGTCGTTGGTTGGTTATTCCTTCTTGGATGGCCGCCATGATTAAGAACTCTGACCTGAAGCAAGCGTACTTGACTGGTGACAGCCAATCGCCTTTGCGTAACGGCAAGTTGGGCATGATCGACCGCTTCACCCTGTATGTCTCCAACTGTTTGCCTAGCGCCACCGACTTGGGTTCCGACTCATCTACCGGCGGTACAGGTACTGCTGCTGACATTCTTGGCTGGAATATCATGGCCGGTACTCGTGATGCAATTTCTTTTGCTTCACAAATGACCAGTGTCGAGACCATCCGCGCTCAATCCACATTCGGTAACATCGTTCGTGGTTTGAATGTCTACGGCTACAAAGTGACCAAGCCTGAAGCTCTGGTTAACGCTCTGGTTTCCAAAGCCTAAGCAGTTGCCGAGGAATTGGGGGAGGCTTTGGCCTCCTCCTTTTTTATGCTGTACATACGCAACACTCAAACCAGTAAACTTCATGCTTACGATAGATCCCTGCTCGAGCTTGGATACTACGCAGAGTATGAAGATGATCCGCGAGATCCTCCAAAGAAGACAAAGGACGTTAAGTTCTATGTCTCTGCGGTGGGGATTGGGGATGCTGTTTGCGGAATGTACGCAGCTTGCGGAATAGCAGATCAAGGGTTCAGCGTCACGCTTCACACGAGGCATGGCGACTGGCTCTCTGCTGTTTCGCACCCTAATGTCACCATTTGCCCAGAGACAGATTTCTCGGCAGATGCAAACCTTGACTACCAAGGCCAACTTCGATCCGGAGAGTCTGGTATATCAAGGCCAAACTGGTACATCCAGAGCCTGCGCCGGTATTACGAGATCCCAGACTGTGTGGCCAAAAGGCCGGAGGGGATAACCAAGCTCTCTAAAACCGGCAAGTTGGCTGTTCTTGTCCCGACGAGTGTTTGGTCGGTGCGTTCTTGGAGCGCCGACAGATGGACAGATCTGTCTAATCTGTTGACAGATTCAGGCTACGTAGTAGTAACCATAGGCTCCGGCAGGGATCGAGAGTCTCTTGAGAAGATTCCATCGTCTCAGCTTTACTGGAATCGGCCAGCCGCAGAAGTCCTTGAGCTGATCGGCAGGGCTACCGTCCTATATGGCAATGACAGTGGAATGGCGCACATTGCTGGTCTACTTGGCACGCCGACAGTTGTAGTTCTTGGCCCAACCACCAAAGACTTTGTCTTTGATTGCTCTGAATCTGTTGTTGGGATAGGATCAGACATGTCGTGTAGCGGGTGCTACTGGCAGAGAGACAAGGGCTGGGATGAGCGATGCGTAAAAATCTGCGAGTCATTGCAGTCAATCCAGCCAGAAACAGTATTCCTGTTGGGAGAATCGCATGCACATGAGAAACAAACGCACGGGCAGGATAGTGGTTTACGACGAGAAGCTACTGGAGCTGGGGTACGAGGCGGTCGTAGACGAGCCAAAGCCAAAGAAACCAATGGATGACGAGATCTCTATGCAGGACGAGATAGCTATCAAGCTATTTAAAGAGCCCGCATGAAAGCCAAAGACGTTAAACGAGAGGGTGGCAAGATTGTCTATCACGGGCAGGAGTTTGATGGTTTCAATAAACCAAAGAACGCCCCTGCTGGCGCAAAGCAAAAGAAGATCGTACTCGCCAAGAAAGGCGACGAGGTAAAGCTTGTTCGCTTTGGTCTACGGGGGATGGAAGATTTCACCCAGCACAAAGACCCTGAACGCAGAAAAAATTATCTTGCGCGGTCAGCGGGAATTAAAGATAAGAGCGGGCAACCCACCAAGGATGATGTGTTCAGCGCAAATCACTGGGCAAGAAAAGTACTGTGGTGAGTAACTGGAGTCTACAAAATGAGCAAAAGCGCAATTCACTATTTGCCTGATGGCAGCATCTACAAAGGTGCAGTGCACAAGATTGGATCAAAGCTGATGACAGGCGTAAAACACACTGCATCTAGTAAGCCTTTAACGCATACGCCAAAGAAGCAAGCAAAAAAACCACCGGGTAAATAATGGCAACATTTCAAACAGTAATAGATAACGCTCGCGTCCTTCTAAACGACGAGGTGACTGAAATCAATCCAGTGCCTCGCTATGCGGAGGCCCAGTTGTTGAGCTACGCTGTAGCCGCGCTGAGTGAGTGCAGGCGTGTTCGCCCAGATCTGTTCCTGTCTTACCTTACAACATCGTTTGCCAGCTATACCGCCGCATCCACAGCCCCAATCGCAGACGAGTACATCGTTTCACTGACAGACTACGTGGTTCATCGAGCTGAACTGCGCGATGACGAGTTTGCAGTTGATGGCAGATCATCTATCCTGTTGCAAAAATTCAAAGCAACCCTGTTGGGAATCGCATGAAGACGCTTGAAACATTCCTCCCCGAGATATTGCCAGATGTGCCGGGATGCCCGTCAGATATGGCTATCCGCGCTCTTCGTAACACTCTTATTGAGTTCTGCGAAAAGAGTTTTATATATCAGGAGACACTGGATCCGCTCACCGCTTTAGAGGATGTGACAGATTACGATCTGGATCCCCCAAAGGGATACCGCATTCAAAAGATCATGAAGATGTGGTACTTGGGGAGCGAGATGCAAGCACTGGCTCCTGATGACATTGGCCTACCTGATGCGTATAGGGTTAATATCTCTGGCTACACGGCAAGCAAAGGCCCGCCAGCGGGCTATACACAGAAAGACGTAGATACGCTATCTATCCTCCCAATACCGGATCAGAAGTATGCCAACGCCATTACAATACGTGTAGCGTTGGTTCCCCTGCGCTCAGCTACAGAAGTCCCTGATTTTCTGTACGAGCTTTGGAGCGAGACACTGGGATTTGGGACAAAAGCAAGACTGATGTTAAATCCCGGAAAGCCGTATTCCAATGCTGAATCAGCAACCTATAACCAAGCCAGATTCATTGCTGGCTTGAATGATGCAAGACAGAGGGCCGCACGAGGAAATGTGCGATCCGATCTGCAAGTTCAGTTGAGGAAGCCATGACAGAAAAAATTAAATTAGTTCAAGGCGACACTCGTCCAGCTATTGTCTGCACGATTACAGATGAGACAACTGCTGCTGCTGTGGATATTACTGGAGCAACTGTAGTTCTTAAGTTCCGTCCAGTTGGAAGCACAACCCTTCAGGCCACTGTGACTGGAACCGTTACGTCGGGAGCCGCCGGACAGGTTGCCTTCTATCCAGCTTCTACGCCAGCAATGCTGACAGGAGATGCGGGAGATTATGAGGGCGAGATCGAAATCACATTCTCTGATGGACAGATTCAAACTGTCTACGATCTTTTGAAATTTAAAATCCGCGAGGATTTCTAATGTCTAGCAAGATTACGGCATCTACATCAGACATCCGGTTAAGGCTGGGAATTGTCCTTGTGGATGCGGTAATCAGCCAAGAGTCGGTTCTTCCAACGGTATCGGTAGCCGCTCAGAAGGCAAATGCAACAACATCCTACATTGCTCCTATTGCTGCGAGCATATCTGTTATTCCCGCAGCGGACATCTCGTACATCAGCATAGTTTTCAGCGCAGACATTGATGTATCTGGGTTGTTTAGCTACAAGATTGACTCTGTCGCCCTGACAGATGGCAAAGCAATCACAATGACAAAGGCTCCATCGGAGTCATTTACAGTTATTGATGGTTTTGCTCATACCCTTGGTAAATCAATATCTGATTCCGTTGAGCTGTTTGATCTTGTAACCGCTACTCTTATATTTATCCGTGAGTTCGCTGACTCAAAAAGCATGAGCGATACAGTTGCCTTGCTGTTTGCAAAAGTAATTGCTGATTCCGTGCTGTCATCGGATGCACGGTCTTTGTTGAATACCAAGTCCTTCAGCGAAACGGCGCTGATTACAGAGCTTGCCGCAAAATCCGTTGCAAAGTATTTTGCAGATTCATACTCTATTACAGACAGCAGCCGACGTAGCATAGCCAAGTTGTTTGCCGAGGTTCAGTCCGTAGCTGATTCCTCTGTGAGAAATATTGCAAAGATTCTTTCTGACAACGCAATACCAGTCGATGCTGTTGCATTTGGTATTACTAAGCAATTGATTGATGGATTTGCAATGAACGACTCAGCGGAGTCTTCGGATGGGCTGACATTTTCATTTTCAATCTCTGTCTCTAATGTGATTTTTACATCTGATGGATCGCAGAGAAGTTTTGAGAAGACAAGAACAGAATCTGTTGGAACAGCGGATGCTGGTTTTATTTTGCAGCAGGACTACGTTGACCTGACATATCTCTCTGAGGACTATGTCGGGGTTGGGTACACTTTTTAAACGAGGTTAATTATGATTGAAGAACAGATCAAGATCACTGGCAATGTTGACATTGTTGTTACTGACAAAAATGGGGGCATTAAAGAAAAGCGCAGTATTAAAAACCTAGTGCTGACTACTGGCAAGACTTTTATTGCCGCAAGCATGTTGAAGACCACAACCAACAGCCCTGTGGCCATGACGCACATGGCAATTGGATCTGGGACAACTGCCGCAGTGGTTGGAAATACAGCAATGGAGACCTCGTTGGCTAGAGTTGCTTTGGCCACTGCTACATCATCCGGAGCCGTGGTGACATACACTGCATCATTCCCGGCGGGTACTGGTACGGGCGCAGTTACCGAGGCGGGTACATTCAACGATGCCTCCGCAGGAACAATGCTTTGCCGAACAGTATTTTCTGTTGTCAACAAAGGCGCGGACGATGCCATGTCTATCACTTGGACAATCACCGTATCCTGATTGGGGTAGTAAATGTCAACAATCGTCCTTCGTTCGGTTAAAGGATCGCCGTTAACCAATACGGAGGTCGATACCAACTTCAGCAATCTGAATACAGACAAGATTGAATCTGTTGCATCAGCAGATGGGAGCATTGTCGTTACTAAAGTTGGAACGGCTGTTGATCTTGCTGTATCGTTAGCTTCACCAGCATCAGTTCTTGTCGAACAGGTACGAAATACAACCGGTGCAACTCTTACCAAAGGCACGGCGGTTTATATCTCTGGAGCGACGGGACAACTTCCAACTGTCTCTAAGGCCTTAGCTACAGGTGACGCTACATCAGCACAGACTCTGGGTTTGATAACCAGTGACTTAGCAAACAATTCAAATGGCTATGTAACCATCATTGGTTTAATTGCAAACATAAACACAAATTCATATACAGATGGTCAACAGCTTTACCTAAGCCCAACCACGGCTGGAGAATTAACAGCAACTAAGCCTTATGCTCCCCAGCATCTTGTTTATGTGGCTGTTGTTGCTCATGCGCACATAACTCAGGGCAAGCTGCTGGTCAAGGTGCAAAACGGCTACGAGATGGACGAGCTACACAATGTGTCTGCTCAGTCCCCTACCAGTGGTCAAACCTTAATCTATAACGCTTCTACTTCATTGTGGGAGAAAGCCAATCTGACGGCTGGAGCAGGTATTTCTGTTGCCAACGGAGCAGGATCTATATCTTTAGCATTGGCTGCTAACTATGGTGACACACAGAACCCATACGCCAGCAAAACTGCAAACTATTTCCTAGCTGCATCCGATGGCACTGCTGGTGTACCTACATTCAGAGCAGTTGTTGCCGCTGATATTCCTACTCTGAATCAAAATACTACTGGCTCATCTGGATCGTGTACAGGTAATGCAGCGACAGCTACGACGGCAACAAACCTTGCTGACGGAGAAGCTAATCAAATTCACTATCAAACAGGCGCTGGAGCCTCGGCATTTGCAGTCGCTCCGGTAACAACAGATACGTTCCTGAAGTGGGATGGAGCGGCATTTGCTTGGGCTGCTGCTGGGCTTACGATCACTGATGACACAACCACAAATGCAACTTACTATCCAACGCTTGCAACAGCAGTCTCTGGCACTTTGTCATCAGTCAATGCATCAAGTACCAAGCTCTCATTTAATCCAAGTACAGGTGCATTAACCGCAACATCTGTATCTGGAAGTTCTGATGAGTCCTTGAAAGAAAATTGGAGAGAGCTGCCAGTTGACTTCATCGAGTTGTTGGCAAATGCAAAACACGGAATCTACGACAGAATTGACACTGGTGCAACAGAGGCCGGACTATCAGCACAATCAATGCAGCAGATCTTAAAAGAAGTAGTAATTGAGTATGGTGATGAGAAACTTCTGTCTATCATGTATGGAAATGCCGCGCTGCTTGCTTGCGTTAAGCTCTCTCAAAGAGTCCTTGAACTAGAGAAACAACTGAAAGAGAGGGCGTAATGCCAGTCTTATTTACAAATAATGCGACGACGACTCTTGGGGCTTCAATCCTGATTGACGATCTGTCAATGACTGTTTCTACTGGAGCCGGGGCTTTGTTCCCAACAACGACCAGTGGATTCTTTTATGTTGCTCTGATTAACTCAAGCAATCAGGTCGAGTATGTCAAGGTCACTGCCAGAACAGCCGATGCTTTTACGATAGTTAGAGCACAGGGTGGATCAACTGCTCGTGCATACACAGCCGGAGACAAAGTAGAGCTTCGGCTTATCTCATCTGCCCTAGAAAACTTTGTACAGTTAGATGGTACTCAGACCATCTCCGGTGCAAAAACATTCAGTGGAGCTGTTGCTTTGAGTGGCGGCGGATCAATGGGTGGCACATACACTGGAGGCCCTACATTCTCTGGAAACCCCGTATTCTCTGGAGCACCAACATTTTCCGGGGCCCCGGTATTTAGTGGAACACCCGTGCTTAATACTGGCGCGGCGTTAACTGGCACATTTTCTGGTAACCCAACCTTTTCTGGTAACCCAACCTTTTCCGGAACACCAGTATTTTCAAATGTCTTGTCTTTGACTGGATCAATCAATACAGCTAACTTTAAAATTCTTCAAGAGAGCGGTGACCTTGTAATCAAGTACGGCTCAACTGTAATTCTTACAATCACATCAACCGGAGCAATAACTGCTGCTGGTTCAGTAACAGGAAGTTAAAGGAGTAAAGCATGGCAACAACAACAATTGGCGCACCCGGAGTAACTTTTCCGGATGCAAGTGTTCAGGCATCAGCAGGGGCCACAGGCATTCCTGTATTAAACGTATACACATCCTCATCCACTTGGACAAAACCAGCAACAATTAAAGCAATTAAAGTCACTGTTGTTGGTGGTGGTGCTAACGGCGCTAATGCCTCCGGCACTGCTGGTGGCGGTGGTGGTGGTGGTGGTGGTACGTCAGTAAAGACTTACCCTGCACCTTCTTTACCTGGGCCACAACCTTATACAGTTGGCGGTGCAGCATCTTCTTCGTCTTTTGGAGTAGCTCCGGCAACTGTAATATCAGCAACAGGTGGTGCTGGTGGTTCTGGCAGAAATGGAGGTAGTGGTGGAATAGGCTCTGGGGGGAGCTTAAATCTAGGCGGCAGCGGCGGTACTGCTGCTTCTTCTCCTAGTTCGCAAGCGGAAGGCGGTGGTGGTGGCAATAGTTCTATTGGTGGCGGCGGTGCAAGTAGTGCTGCTTCAACTGCTGGAGGTGCAGGACGAGCATACGGTGGTGGTGGTGGTGGTGGCGCTGCTGCTTCAGCTGGTGGCGGGGCAGGTGCAGCAGGTGTAGTTATTGTTGAGGAGTTTTATTAAATGAAACAAGCGTTAATCTCAACCATTGAACCTTGTCAAACAGGTTATCGAGTGGCACAAGTTGTACTTACAGGCGAGACATTCCCTGTTTCTACAGAAATGTTTTGGACACCATGTGCAGATGACGTAGTACAAGATCAATTTTGGTATGACCCATCTGATCAAACAATCAAACCTATTCCTGTTCCACCTGAACCAGTGCCGGTGGTTTAATGTGTAATCAACTGTCTCAGTTCACCATTGAAAAGTATGTACACCTCAAGGGGTTCCTTGATATTGAAAATTGCAAAGAATTGACTGCTGAACTGAAGCGGTTGGTTGCCCAGCAAGTCACTGTCAAGGATACGCAATGCCCAAAATCTGAAGCTGTTCATGGTGCTTTAGCGTTTGACAAGCTTCTTGTTGATCTACTTCCGCACTTTGAAAAAGCTTCAGGCAAGAAACTGTATCCAACCTACAGTTATGCCCGTCTGTACAAGACAGGCGAAAAGCTGGAGATTCATACCGATAGGCCATCTTGTGAGATCAGCGCCACTTTGACCCTTGGCTTTGAAGGCAAAGCATGGCCTATCTACATGGGTGATGAAGGTGGTGCAAATGCGTCCAAGGTTGAAATGGCTGTAGGGGATGCCGTTCTTTACCGTGGCATGGACAAGTATCACTGGCGCAAGAAGTTCAAGGGTGAGTGGCAAGCTCAGGTTTTCTTGCATTACGTTGATGCTGATGGCCCGCACAAAGAATGGAAGTTTGACAAACGACCCGGCTTAAACTTGCCGCAAGAAGAGCCGCGTTATAGGTTCTTTCAGGATGTCCTGACACCAGAAGCCTGCGATTCTTTAATTCGCCTGTACACCAGCGACAAGACAGTCAAGCAACCTCCCGTAATCGGTACAGGCGAAGGTGCAATCGACAAGTCTATTCGCAATGTTGAGCGCGTAATGCTGCCGACTTACAAAGATATTGGCGGTAGATTAGCTGCTGTTGGTCTGTCAGCAAATCATGCAGCGTGGCAGTTTGACATCACTCATGCCAACCAAGCAGAGTTCTTGATCTACCCCGCAGGCGGACGGTATCAGGCTCATGTAGACACATTCCTGAAACAGGGTGAGGACTGCCGCAAGCTAACAGTGCTGGCCTTTCTGAACGACGACTTCAAGGGCGGTAAATTTTTTCTCCAAGACGGTCAAAACAAACATTACCCACCACAGACCAAAGGCACAATTTTGGTGTTCCCATCGTTCATCATGCACGGTGTTGAAGACATTGAAGAAGGCGAGCGTTGCTCAGTTGTCTGTTGGATGGTTGGCAAATTTTTTAAATAAGGGAAGTCATGAGCTTAGAGACAGATTTTTATTCACACCAAGCATCATGTGATGAACGGTATAAGAATATAGAAGAGAAGCTGGAGGCTGGTAAATCTCGCATGACACGGATTGAGTACTTAATCTACATTGTCATCGCCGCAGTACTGCTTGGGCCCGGCTTTGCTGCTGAAGTGGTTAAGAAGTTGCTTGGACTGTAAAGCAATGTGGATCCAATCAGCCTACTCTTTGCCGCCAATGCTTGCGTTGCCGCAATCAGAGAGGGCTGCGAGCTTTACAAGCAGGCCAAGACCTCCTTCATGGAGGTTAAGTCTACTGTTGACGAAGCGATTGGTGTAGCCAAGGAGATTCACGGATTCTGGGGAAAGCTTGCCAAGATGTTTGGCGGAGAACAGAAATCTGTTCAATCTGTTCAAACTGTCCAGCGGTCAGGTAAAAAGAAAAAAGACAAGTTTGTTGCTGTTGACGAAACCCAAGTCAAAGTTAATATTGTCAAACAGCTCACTGAATTCTTTAAGATTCAAGAACAACTTGCTGCCCACATAAGGGAAGAAGAAGAGAAGTCAAAGAACGTCTACGATCCTGAACAGAATTATATGGAGGCCGCTCTCAAGAGAGTGATGGCTCAACAGCAGATGGCTGAGTTGGTGGTGCAGATCAGGGAGTGTATGGTGTACCAGAGTCCTCCTGAGATGGGCGCACTGTACTCAGAGGTCTTTAACATGAGAGAGACAATTCAAGAGGAACAGACTCAGGCTAGATTGAAGCAAGAGGCAATAAAAAGGCAGGAACTATGGCTACGCAAAGAGGAGGAAAGAAACCTCCGGCTAAAAATAGCGTACCTAGT
>TARA_R110000868_G_scaffold280326_3_pt1 | contig 49051 bp, 46 predicted proteins | sample TARA_R110000868 | Tara Oceans TARA_R110000868 (sample SAMEA4397489) | marine metagenome | biome: Polar Biome; feature: [SRF] surface water layer (ENVO:00010504); material: water (ENVO:00002006), including particulate matter (ENVO:01000060) such as... | depth 5 m | reverse complement strand
AAATTCAATCCCGCCGATAGTACTTATACAGTTTCGGCTAGCGGGACCAATATGTGGTTCCATGAGGACCAACTGCATTATGTTTGGAAAAAAATGTCGGGAGATGTTACCATTTCGGCCGATATAGAATTGTTGGGGAAAGGTGTTGATCCACATAGAAAGGCCTGTTTAATAATCCGTCAGAACCTGGAGCCGGGATCGGCATATGCCGATGTGGCCGTTCATGGCGATGGCATGACGGCTATCCAATATAGGGAAGTGGATGGGGATATAACCCGAGAGCTTCAGTCCAACATCAAATCTCCAAAGAGGGTCCGAATTGAAAAGGTGGGCGACTATTTATTTATGTCCCTCGCCACGGCCGATGCCGAGTTAAAATCGTCGGGCGGGGCCATTAAAGTGCCGTTTAAAGCGCCTTTTTATATAGGACTTGGTGTTTGTTCCCATAACAACGACATTGTAGAAACTGCCAAATTCTCCAAAGTCGTATTAGAGAAATTGGAAGCAAGGCCAGACTCGCTTAAAGAATTGGAAAGCACTCTGGAAATTATTCCGATAGCCACTTGGGACAGAAAAGTAATCCTACAATCCGAAAAACGCTTGGATGCTCCAAATTGGACTCCAGATGGAAAAAACTTGGTTTATAACAGTACTGGCTTACTCTATCAAATTCCTATTGAAGGGGGTAATCCCAAATTAATTTCTACGGACTTTGCAAAAAGAATCAACAATGACCATGGCGTTTCCCCGGATCGTAAGATGCTGGTAATAAGTGACCAGACAGAAACTGGAAAATCATTGATCTATACACTCCCGATCGAAGGTGGCATTCCTAAAAAAATAACTTCCAACGGTCCCTCCTATTGGCATGGATGGTCTCCTGATGGACAAACTCTGACCTATTGCGCTGAGCGAAATGGCAATTATGACATTTATACCATCCCCGTTTCAGGAGGAGAGGAAACTAGATTGACCACTACGGACGGACTGGACGATGGACCGGATTACTCCCCCGACGGAAAATACATCTACTATAATTCTACGCGCAGTGGAACCATGCAAATATGGCGAATGAAGTCGGACGGAAGTGAACAGGAACAAATTACCACGGATGATTATCATGACTGGTTCCCCCACCCTTCCCCAGACGGGAAATGGTTGGTTTATATCTCTTTTGAACCGCAAGTGCCAGCAAATCTGCATCCATCCAACAAGGATGTCATGCTCCGGTTGTTAGATCTTGAGACCATGGAAATTAAAACTATCGCCAAATTGTTCGGTGGACAGGGAACCATAAATGTGCCCTCTTGGTCACCTGACAGTAGCCGGCTGGCATTTGTTAGTTATCGCTTAAAATAAAAATCACATCTTTGAACCAAATAAAATGAAAAACCAAATAATACAAATGAAACTTAAAATGACTCTAAAAAAAATTATCTCATCAGCTTTTCTTCTAGCCCTTTTTGGAATACTACCTGCTCAGAACGTGCTGCAAAAGGCCGATACTTTTGTCAAAAGTTTGTCGGACGAAATAAAATCCAAGACCCTTTTTGCTTTGGAGGATTCCGAACGTTTTAATATGAATTATATCCCCATAACCAGAAAGGGAGCTACCTTCCATGATTTTAATGAGAAACAAAAAAAGGCAGCGCTGGACTTACTTAGGGCTTCCTTGAGCGAGGAAGGGTTTCGCAAGTCCCAAGAAATTATGGAACTGGAAAAAGTACTCAGGATAATAGAAAATAACGACGCAGATAAAATGCCTGATGGTAGACCCAGACGTGACCCACTCAACTATCACTTTTCAATTTTCGGCATTCCATCAAAGGACAAACCATGGGGGTGGCGATTTGAAGGTCACCATCTTTCTTTAAATTTCACTTCGGCCCATGGTGTTTTAAGCTCCTCAACGCCTACCTTTTTTGGGACTAACCCAGGTATTGTCCGCAGCACGGAATACAAGGGCAAAGAAGTACTCAAAAAAGAGGCGGAACTCGGTTTTGCCCTCTTACATTCCATGAGTGATGAGCAGTTAAAAACTGTATTGTTTACAGATGTTGCCCCTGGAGATATTATTTCGTTGACCAAAAGAAAAGTGGAACAGGTAAAACCCCTAGGGCTTTCTTATACGGGCCTCTCCAAAACACAGAAAGAGTCTTTTATGGAGCTACTAAACCTGTATCTGAATAATTATGAGCATGAATTTGCCGAAGGGTTTAGGGAGAAAATAAACAAGGCAGGTATAGATAATTTGAATTTTGCCTGGGCCGGAAGCCTAGAGCCTGGTCAGGGCCATTATTTCCAAATTTATGGTCCTACCCTACTTATAGAATATGATAATACACAAAATGAGGCCAACCATGTTCATACAGTAGTTCGTGATCTTACTAATGATTACGGAGAAGATATATTAAAAGAGCACTATGAAAAGGAACACAAACATTGATTTCAAGATTAAGCCTAAATTGATTCTTGTGTTTTATACATTAAAATAAATAGATGAAAAAAGTCATATATGTTTTTTTAGTTTTACCAATCGTATTTTCCCTATCCTGTAAATCCTTGCAAACTTCATTAATTGCCAAGGACGCCAAAGTGCAATTGGTAGCTACCGATTATACATTTACCGAAGGGCCGGCGGTGGCCCCCAATGGCGATGTGTTTTTTACGGACCAGCCCAATGATCGCATCCTAAGATGGTCAACAAAGGACAAATCCGTTTCTGTATATATGGAACCTTCAGGGAGATCTAACGGACTCTATTTTGACCATCAAGGAAATCTATTGTCCTGTGCAGACGATAAAAATCAGCTTTGGCGAATAGATTCCGAAAAAAATGTAACCGTCTTAATTGATGATTTTGAAGGTAAAAAATTAAACGGCCCCAACGACCTTTGGGTGGACCCAAAAGGTGGTGTTTATTTTACGGATCCCTTCTATAAACGTGGGTATTGGACCCGAACCGAACAGGAGATAGAACAGCAGCGTGTCTACTACCTTACCCCCGATTTTAAGGATATACGCATTGTTGCTGAGGACTATGTTAGGCCCAATGGTATTATTGGCAGTAAAGATGGCAGCCTTTTATACGTTGCGGACATAGGTGATAAAAAAACCTATTCCTATACCATAAATCCCGACGGTAGCCTAAGTAATAAGACCCTATTTGCCAATATGGGCTCGGATGGCATGACCATGGACAACCATGGCAATGTATATCTTACCGGTGACGGAGTTACCGTATTTGATCCAAAAGGGAAACAATTATTACAAATTCCGATAGATCAGAAGTGGACCGCCAATGTAACCTTTGGAGGAAAAAAACAAAATACCCTCTTTATTACGGCCATGACTTCATTATACACCTTGGAGATGAACGTACACGGAGTTAGATAAAACCTTATTAATAAAAGTCATGAACTAATAGCATAAACAATAAAGACACTTTTAGTCAGAAATGTTAAACAAAGGGGTGTCCTGAGATACTAAAGAATAAAATAACAAATACAGATTACAATGGAAAAAGGAATGATAAAAGTGAGCGTATTGTACCCCAACGGAGAAGGAAAAAAATTTGATATGGACTATTATTGTAACCAACATGTCCGCCTGGTTGGAGAATTATTAGGAGATGCTGTAAAGGCTGCAACCGTTGAGAAAGGCATTGGTGGAGCTAACCCCGGATCACCTGCAACTTATGCCGCTATGGGAAATTTGTATTTTGCCTCTATGGATTCTTTTCAGAATTCCTTCGGTCCGAATGCGGAAAAAATCATGGGCGATCTTCCCAATTTCACCAATATAGAACCTGTTGTTCAAATTAGTGAAGTAATGTTATGAAAATATAGGATAGTACAATGTACTAGTTGATCAAATCGAACATGCGACTATACTTGATGATAATACTATTGTTTAAGGGGTCACCCGCGCGAACGTTGTAATTATAGACCACAAAAAGACCGGTATTGGCACGTTGTAACCAGCCCAGTCGCAAATTCACCGCCCATAGCTCATTGGCCGAATTGTTCTGTACCAAACTCTGTACATATAAATTGGGTCTGAAGGAATAGGTCATCTGACTTCGAAAGATATTCGCTGTAAAATCGCCCACAGGCAATTGATAATTGTTGTACAGATATATAAAATCGGAATTAAATTTATCTCCCAATCGGATGCTCAAGGTACCACTTTGTTGATAACGTTTACCCCCAAAAGACCCTCCAATTACAGAACGTAGATTAACCGAAACGGGATTGCTCTTATTAGTAAAGAAAACCAATTGGGATTCAGAATGCCTATAGGTTCCGGGCAGCACCGTTATCCCATCCGAAATTTCGAATGGATCTAGAACGCCCTCCGTGGTCAGGTTTAGGCCGGTATGGATTTCCATTCCACTTTTAAATTCCCAATGATTATCTATATGCACATAACTAGTCTCTTGGAAACCATCAAAATCCCAAAAGCTATTGTACGAGATGTGTGGCCGTAATTCCAATATAACCGAATTTTCGTTTTTGGGTCTATAGTGATATAAGACACGGGCCTCCGGCTTTCTGAAAGCGGAGCGCTGTAAAAAGCCAACTTCGGGATTAAAACCTTCGCCAACCTCAGTGTACCCACCGCCTACCTCCCAACTATTCCAAACATAATCTGTTTTAACCCTGAAAGAATGTTCATTAATGGTATCCATTGGCCCATTGGTACGGGCATAAAAGCCTGTCATCCTAGCTTTACGTCCCAGGCCCAGCTTGCCATCAACGGCTATAGTACTGTTAAAATCATCTTCGACACCTATGCCTGAACGATTTATAAACGCTGCACCCAGGGCAGATCTACCCTTAAATTCATGGTTTACCCTGGCCACGGTAAAATTATTCTTATGTATACCCGCATCTTCAACCTCATCGGTAAACATGGTCAAAAACCCCACATTGGTACGATCTAATTTGCCGGACAATCTAGCTCCACCAATTATAGGTACAATATTTCCATCGTCCCCAATACCAATTCGCCTACTAAAGAAAAGGTCTACTTCCCCAGGACTTCCAACACTAAAAAGGCCGGCATTCTCTAAAAAGAAGGGTCGTTTTTCAGGAAAGAACAGGTTAAAACGATCCAAATTAACTTGTTGCTCATCTACCTCTACTTGGGCAAAATCGGTATTGTAGGTAAGATCTAAGGTAAGGCTCGGGGTAATACTAAATTTTATATCCCCGCCCACCTCTGGGGTAAATTTCACTTTAGGATCAATGGCCTCGAAATCTTTTGCCAATTGTCCCAATACGTAGGGAATAACCTTTAAGTTTCTTGGCGTTTTTAAATCAAGCCCCGTGAGCGTGCCTGCCAAAGAGAGCCTATTAAGGTTAAATCCAATAGGCATAGGCGACCAGTAGACAATTTCATTGGACTTTCTAATATTCCTCCTAAAATTAATGCCCCAATCCTTCCCTGCCTGAAATCTTAGGGTACGCAAGGGAATGGCAAATTCCGCGCTCCATCCTTCGGCATGAACCGAGGTCCTTACCTTCCACGATCCATCCCAGTTTAGGTTAAATCCCCCAATAGTACCCCCTTGTTGTCTGTTTGTATTCTGATTGCCCTGCCCTTCATTATCCACCTGGGCATCATATTCCACCCCTAAGGAATTGGTGCCAAAAATAAAACCGTTCTGATTATCTTTATAAGTGTCCACTATAAATAGAAAGGCATCGGTATTGTCCAGTAAGGCATCCCTTCTGGCATCTGAAACCACCAAGCCATCTGGATCAGAATCATAACAGACTACGGCCACATAAAAAGTATTTTCCGTATAGGCAATCCTTATTTCTGTACGTTCACTGGCGGCCTGCCCAAAATTCGGCTGATTTTGCAATAAGTCCCCAAATGGCTTTATCTTTTGCCAAACTTCATCCTTTAGTACATTACCGTCTATCATAGGTTCAGTTTCTATAGGGACTGCCATGGCGGTTGGCCGAATGGAGGTGTTGTTATCAAAATGGGGAGTTTGTGAATATGCCCTTACCAAAAAAAACACAAACGAGAAAAGAACTAGAATAAATTTAGCTGCGGACATGGTATTTTGGTTATTTGGTATTGGTTGGGATGACTACACTAATATAATAACATTTAAGGAGTTAACTGAAAACTTTTAAAATCTTATCTTTAAAATATTAATAAATATGTAATATGAAAAATATAATGCCTATTCCTGTTTGTTACCCCAAACTTGGCCGAAATTAAGTTGTGGTATACCAACAGCGACCGACCAATGTCCCCTGTCGAAAATTGTTTGACTTGAATAATAATTATTTTATATTAACCTTTAATTGAAACAAAATTGAAAAAATTAATATATTTCTTCCTACTAATTACTGTCTGTGGATATGGTCAGAAAGTACCAGCTTTTCAAAATGAAGTATTGTCCATACAGAAAAAATATGATTCCATTTGGGATTCTTCAAAGGAAACTATAGTATTCACAGGGAGTTCAAGTATTCGAATGTGGAAAAATTTAGAGACCATGTTCCCAAATCATCAAATTATCAATTCAGGTTTTGGCGGCTCTCAATCTTCAGATTTATACCAATATTATCAAGAACTCATATTACAGTACAATCCTAAAAAAGTTTTTATTTACGAGGGGGACAACGACGTTGCATCCAAGAAAAGAACCAAGGATATTATAGAGAATACCCGGCAAATTGTATCGAAGATCAAGGAAAACAACAACGCTACACAAGTGGTAATTATCGCAGCAAAACCGAGTATCGCCAGATGGAACTTAAAACGAAGATACCGTAGATTGAATAGGGCTTTTGAAAAGCTTTGTGAGCAGGATAGTTCCCTAGAATATGCCAATGTATGGGATATTATGTTGGATGGCAAAAAAGTAAGGCAAGATATATTTATAGGAGACGGACTTCATATGAACAGTAAAGGTTATGATCTCTGGTTTTCCGTCATCAAACCTTTTATGAATTAATTCCACTTACCAATAAATAACACAAACACAATCAATTTAAATGAAAAAATCCATTCTTATCAAATCATTAGTTGTTCTAGTCGTTTTTTCTGCCTTTGTTGCCTGTCAACAGGAAAAAAAGAAAGTAATAAACTTTCCATTGACCGATTTGTCCACAGAAAATTTAATTCCTAGACCTTTAAAGATTGTTCCAACCAATAGTGCCTTTGGGTTGGATCAAAATACCATGATATTTACCTCTCAAAATAGTACAGGTTTTACAGAGGTTGGTGAGTTCTTATCGGAAAAAATAAAATGGCATACCGATCTTGATATTCCTGTAAACCTTACTACCAGTCCCTCTACACAGCGGATAATTTATATCAACCAGTCGGACAGTACTGCTATTTCTTCCAAGGAAGGTTACGACCTTTATATTACCCAAGATTCCATTATCCTTAACGCTAAGACCGCTGAGGGAGCCTTTAGGGGTATACAGACCATTAGACAAATTATCCCGGAAACAAGCAATGATACCTTGTCCGAAAATAAAATGTGGCTGATTCCAACCGGTAAAATTACGGACAATCCCAATTTTGAATATAGAGGTGCTATGTTAGATGTGGCACGTCACTTCTTTAGCGTAGAAGATGTAAAAAAATACATAGACCTATTGGCATATTACAAAATTAACACCTTGCATTTACACCTCACAGATGATCAAGGCTGGAGAATAGAAATTAAATCGTGGCCCAAACTTACAGAGATTGGTGCCAGTACCGAAGTAGGTGGTGGCCCTGGTGGATTTTACACTCAGGAAGACTACAAGGAACTTGTATCCTACGCAGCCAAAAATTTTATAACCATAGTCCCCGAGGTAGATATGCCCGGACATACCAATGCAGCATCGGTAGCGTATCCCATTCTAAATGGAAATGGAAAAACTCCCAAAGTTTACACAGGGACCAACGTTGGATTCAGCACATTTGACGCCAATAAAGACACTGTTTACGCCTTTATTGATGATGTGGTGAGAGAGATATCAGCTATTACTCCTGGTCCTTATTTTCATGCCGGTGGAGATGAAAGCCATGTTACCAAGAAAAAAGATTACCTACACTTTGTATCCAAAGTAGATAAAATAGTAAAGAAATATGGTAAAAGAATGATCGGTTGGGATGAAATTGTGCACGCCGATATTGATACCAATGCCATTGCCCAATTCTGGGACAATGAAAAGAATGCTAAATTGGCCGTAGAAAAAGGATTAAAAGTAATTCTATCCCCAGGTAAAAAGGCCTATTTGGATATGCAATATGACACCCTTTCCAAACATGGACTGCATTGGGCAGGTTATATCCCGGTTGATACAGGATATGTTTGGACACCAGAGCGATATGTTCAGGGAATAAGTAAAGAGAATATTTTAGGAGTAGAAGCACCCCTATGGTCAGAAACCATCAGTAATATTGAAGAATTGGAATATTTGGCGTTTCCAAGAATGATAGGCTATTCCGAACTTAGCTGGAGTACCGAGGAAAATAGAGACTGGAACAATTATAAAGTAAGGTTGGGCAATCAGGCTCCATATTTGGATAAAATGAATGTAAAATATTATCCTTCCGAACTCATCGAATGGAAAAAAAGTAAGTACACCTATAAAACAATTGATAAGGACTAATATTCATTTAACAAGATTTTAGACTAGAAACGTAATATTTAATATATTGTAATGCCCTAATTACCAGATTTTTCCTGTTTAGCTATTTATCCAAATTTAAATACTGAACAAATGAAAGCTCTTATTTTAGTTCTTACCATATTCTTGGGACAATTTTGCTATCCCAATAATGAAAATGATACGATACCCAAAGCTGAAGTAGCGACAACCATGCAAAGTGTTACTATAAATGGAAACACCATTTATTTAACCGCAAAGGCTGGAACTTTTGAAGTTAAGGACGAAACCAACAAGCCCATTGCATTAATGGGCTTTACTTATTACGCAAGGGATTCCAAAAGGGGTTTGGCCACACAAAGAAGACCTGTAGTCTTTGCCTTCAACGGAGGCCCCGGATCATCCTCTTTTTGGTTGCACATGGGTATTTTAGGACCTAAAAGAATTGATGTGAACGATCCTAAAGCTACTCCGGCCGCACCTTATAAAATTGTAAATAACAATTACTCCATTCTTGATATTGCCGATCTTGTAATGATAGATCCCGTAGGGACCGGCTTAAGTATTCCCATTGGAAAAGCCAAGTTTAAAGATTTTTGGGGCGTAGACCAGGATATAAGAAGCCTATCCTTGTTCATTACCCAGTTTCTAATACATAATGACCGTATGAACAGTCCGAAGTTTCTATTGGGGGAAAGTTACGGAACCTTTAGGAACGCTGGATTAATGAATACCTTGTTAAATCAAGGCTTGGCAATGAACGGGGTTATCATGGTATCTGCTGTTTTTGATCTTCGGACCCTGCTATTCCCACCGAATGATGACCTACCTTATATTGTTCATTTACCTACCTATGCCGCAACGGCCTGGTATCACAATAAAATAGCCGACAAACCAGAAAATGTATTTGATTTCCTTAAGACCGTTAGATCCTTTACCGAAAATGAATATACCCCTGCCCTATTCAAAGGGGATCAAATTTCAGAGAATGAAAAAGCTAACATTGCCTCCAAACTAGCTTATTACACAGGTACAGATACGGATTACTGGATAAAAGGCGATCTGAGGGTTACTGCATCTGAATTTTTTGCTGAATTTTTAAGAAGCCAAGGGGAGATAGTGGGTAGATTGGATTCTCGGTTTACGGGTATCAACGAAGATCTTTTGTCCCAAGAAGGTAACCATGACCCGCAAAGTTTGGCCATTTCACCAGCCTACATCAGCGGATTTTTAGATTATTTTTACGGTGACTTAAAAGTAAATAAAAATTTGCTGTACTCCATTACGGCAGGCCGAAGGGATGGATTTAAATGGGATTGGTCCCATAAAGGAAATGAAAGATGGGGTACTACGGCGGCAATTAATACCGGTATCGATATGGCTACGGCCCTATCCCGAGACCCGAATATGAAAGTCCTTATTTTGAACGGCATATATGACCTGGCTACCGTGTTCTATGGTGTAGAGCATAGCATTAATCATTTAGGCCTTAAAAAGAAAATCAAGGATAATATTACAATGGAATATTATGAGGCGGGACATATGATGTACACCCACAAACCATCCATGGAAAAATTCAGGAAAGACGTCTCCCAGTTTATATTAAACGCATCAAAATAAAGGGCAAAGGGTCGTCCAAATAATAAAACCAATTCATTTTAAATTGGTATAACAATTATTATCTGGACGGCCAAAGTCTATTTCCATTCAAAGTCACCATTTTCAATGGACCAATCATTCCCAAAGAATCCGGCACATTTTACGGCTGAAGTTCCTTGGTCCAAAACAGTTTCGTCAAAGAGCAACAAATCTGGAAAAGTAGTTCCATTTACCAAATAATGGTTGGCATATGCGGCCTTCATCCCTAATTTTCCAGTGGCTGTTACGACCCCTACACTGGCAATAGCGCTATCCGCTCTAGGAACAATAAAGTAAAGGCCCCAATTACCACCACTGATACTTCTTTTACCAAAATTTAATTTATTGTTGTAGACTTGAATCGGACTATTTTTTAATAGTTTGTCCCAGGCAGCATTATTGCTTTTATTTCCATAAACTACAACATTTCTGTCAGGGTATTCCCGGGCGGAAAAGTCGATATCAGCAACCAGTTCAATATTGCCATTGGCCTTGTACCAGAAAGTATCTGCGTCAAATCGCGCCTTATTATAGTACCAATCATTCTCGGCTTGTGACCCCTTGGTTGCATAAACAAATACCACATCGTTTCTAAAGGCATCCTTAAAACCTCCATTTCTATGAGGGCCTTTTTCTTCCAAAGAGGGATTGGATACAATTTTCCATTCACCTTCCATTTCCTTAAAAAATGTTTTCTCTTTGGATGAAATACTAATTTCCTTTCCGTTTAGTTCAATGGCCTTGATTTCGCCAGGCAATTGGGAAAAATCTATTTCAAGCAAGGACACATTTTTGGTGTCAACTTTAAAATCGGGATCCCATGTAAAGTCAAAGGAACTAACCTCAAAAGGAACTTGTTGCTGGTGTATCGCAATAAAATGGGAGGAAGAAGATACTCCGGGGGAACCTGTACTAAATTCCAATTTTTTAATATCCTTGGCCTCGGGAATGCTTCGTTGTTTAAAGAGATTGAAAATTGGTTCCCAATCTACACTATGGTCACCATACCAATGTGTCCCACCTGGATATTCGTAATAGGTGAAATCTGGATGAAATGTTCCCAAACGCTCCCTCATATCACGGGCAATGGATGTAGGAACTACATTATCCTTTTCACCATGTAACACATACACTCCCTGGTGTAGATAGTTCCGAATTAATTTCAAAGTCCTACTGGGCGTACCTGCTCTTTCAATAATATTTTCCACTGCCGTAGGCACCACCTCTGCAGTCATGCGCTCGAACATTTTGGGTGTAATTCCAAATCGGTTTCTTTGCTCCTCGGTAAGTTCAGCAATTCTCTCGGACCGCCCACCTCTGTACAACAACAAATCCGGATACCCGGCACAGGGGGCAATTGCAGCAAAATGGTCGGGATAGGTTGCACCAAGATACCATGTGCCATGGCCGCCCATGGAATGTCCGGTTAGGTAAATTTTACTATTGTCCGGTTTAAAAAGTTTTTTACTATCAGCCAACACTTCCATAGCATCCATTCGTCCCCAATCTTCCCAAGCAAAACCAAATGGCCGTCTGTTGGTTGGAGCAACCAAGTTTCCCCAATCCTTTTGCTTATAGGCATTTGCCTGATTCACTGCTTCTACGGATGCGCCATGTACCGAAAGAAAAAGTGCTGCACCTTCAGCATTTCCGCTTTTATCCGGAGCTACACTGTAATATTGAACACTGTGATCAATATTACTAATAAAGGTTCTCTTATGATGTTTAAATTTCGATTTCACATTTAAGGATAAGGTTTCAGAGGAAACCACTTGTCCATTTTTTTGTTTCAACTTTAGATCTACATTTACCTGTGCTGAAGTGGAATCCAAGGTTGTAGACGGAATGGAAAAAGGAATTTTATACACTGAAAAGGGTGGAATATCGGAAACCACTGTAGAAAGTTCCTTTTGGTTGACCTTAGCCACTATAGCATAATTCTTTACCCAATTTGCAGTAGCATTTACAACCCTAATAGCGGCCAAATAATCCTTATTTTCCTCTATTAATAGGTCCGGAACGGTGATGTCTCTAGTAGTAAATTGAACCGCTGTTTTGGGCTCCAATAATCGCGCCCTTATCCTAGGGAAACGGCCTACCTTCAACACAAAAACATTATTTCCCTTTTTTAATTTTAAAGGAATAAGGTTCCATCCAAAATCATAGTGATCGCCTTCATAAGGATATCCGTTAATGGATGCCAATGAATGTCCCGAAGCTTCAAATAAAACTGTTTTTTCCGATCCAGAATTATAGGTAAGGTATACATACCCCGACCTAAGATCCCTACCCGAAAAACTATTGGTACTGTCTACCTTAATTTCGGTCCATTTTAATTCATTGCCCAAATAATCAATATCGAATACCTCCCCATTTGAAACCTTCTTCCAAGGTTCCATCAGGAATTGATCAAAAACTGGGTCAACAGGAAATGTCGAGGATTCAAAACCGAAACTCGGAATGGTCAAGGCGAGGGCTTTGTTAAAAACATGGATAACCTTTCCTTCATGAATATCCTCAACCTTTTCCTTGCCAAAATATTCCACTATATTTCCTGTGCGTTGTTGACCGATAAGGAACAAAGGGGCAACAAGGAGCATCACTAAAACAATAATACTTTTATTAAATAATTTCACCATGGTAAGAATTGATTAAGGAATTAAAAATATTAATTTCCATATTTAGTTTTGCCAAACACAACAATTTAGACCAACAACAAACTATTGAAGCTAAATGAAGAATTATTTTTAATTGAAGGCGACTGTCCAAGTACCGTGACCCTTAAATTTAGGGCAAAAAAAAACCTCCGTAAACGAAGGTTCCTTTTTTTTTTAACTATAAAATCTATTCATTTTCCTTAGTAGCTTCCTCTGTTTCTTCCAAATCGGCATACTCGGTAATACCATGCTCAAGTAGTAGATTATACCACTGGATGATCTTTTTTATATCACTGGCATAAACCCTATCTTCATCATAATTGGGTAACACCTCAAACAAGTATTCCTCCAATTTTAATTTATCATCCTTATGACTCACAGCCGTTTTTCCACCTTCTTCCTTTTCCTTGATCTTTTCGAACACCTCTCTCAAAGGCACTTCCTCCTCCAAGGTATATATGGCAATTTCAGATAAGACACTTACATTGTTCTTAAAACTAACGGTAACTTTCTTACCATCCAATAGCGATTCGGCCACAAAACCGGAACGCGTCTGAGTCAACAATTTAAAAAGACCTGGTTTACCTGCAATTGATAATATTTTATTTAAACTCATCTGTTATTTTAATTTCAGCGGCAAATATGCTACTTTTTGTTTATAATAGAAATTGTTTTAACGTGCTTTTTTTATGTTGGGAAAGCGCATTCTGTATTCCACCTTTATCTTTCCCTTGGAAATATTCGCCAACCTACCCTTTAAAAGTCGCTTTTTTAATGAAGATAATTTATCCGTAAACAATATTCCCTCTATATGGTCATATTCATGTTGAATTACCCTTGCCAAAAGACCATCAAACGTTTCCTTATAGGATTTAAAATTCTCGTCCATATAGGAAATAGTAATTGTGTCTTTTCTGGAAACATCTTCCCTTACATCCGGAATACTAAGACATCCTTCATTAAAAGCCCATTCTGTACCCGTTTCCTCTACTATTTGGGCGTTAATAAAAACTTTCTTAAACCCTTTTAGGGCGTTTTGCTCTTCCTCAGTAAGGTCTTCGTCATCAGAAAATGGGGTGGTATCCACCAAGAACAATCTAATAGGAAGTCCTATTTGCGGTGCAGCCAAACCTACACCATTGGCATTATACATAGTATCCCACATACTGGACACCAACTCTTCAAATTTTGGATAGTCCTTATCTATATTTTCCGCTACTTTCCTAAGTACGGGATCTCCATATGCAACTATAGGTAAAATCATACTAATATTTTCTGTTTAAATATGCCTGAAGGATTATAGTGGCACTAATTTCATCAACTAAGGCCTTATCCCTTCTTTGTTTTTTATTAAGGCCACTATCTATCATGGTTTGAAACGCCATTTTTGAAGTAAAACGCTCGTCTTGTCGCTCTACTGGTATCTTTGGAAAAACACCTTCCAAAGTTCTCAAAAAGGGTTTAATCAACTCCTCGGATTCGGAAGGAAGGTTATTCATTTGCTTTGGCTCGCCAATCACAAATTTTTCAACTTTCTCTTCACTGACATACTTCCTAAGGAAATTTAAAAGTTGTTTTGTATCAACAGTGGTCAGGCCAGAGGCTATTAATTGCAACTCGTCCGTTACAGCTATTCCCGTTCTAACCTTCCCATAATCCAATGCTACAATCCTTCCCACATAAATTTTTTGCAAAAATAAGAGATAAATTGTTATATGTGCAAAAACAAAAGGTTAATTACCTACTAGCACTTATATTTGCTAAAATTTGAATTACTAAAGATGAAAGAACTAAGAAAAACAATAGAAACCGCTTGGGAAAATCGAGAACTACTTAAAGAAATCCCAACTCAAAATGCAATTCGTGAAGTCATTGATCTTTTGGATAACGGAACATTGCGATGTGCGGAACCCAGCACTGACGGGTGGCAGATAAATGAATGGGTAAAAAAGGCGGTAGTACTATATTTTCCTATTCAAAAAATGGAAACCCTTGAGGCTGGTATCTTTGAATACCACGATAAAATACCTTTAAAAAGAGGTTATGCGGAAAAAGGAATACGTGTTGTTCCCAATGCAGTTGCAAGGCATGGAGCCTATATTTCCGCAGGTACTATTTTAATGCCAAGTTATGTAAACATAGGTGCCTATGTAGACGAAGGGACTATGGTAGATACCTGGGCTACGGTTGGTAGTTGTGCCCAAATTGGAAAAAATGTCCATCTAAGCGGTGGTGTTGGAATTGGTGGCGTGTTGGAACCCTTACAAGCTGCTCCGGTAATTATAGAGGACAATGCCTTTATAGGTTCCAGATGTATTGTTGTTGAAGGCGTGCGTGTTGAAAAAGAGGCCGTTTTAGGAGCCAATGTAGTACTTACTGCCTCCACAAAAATTATAGATGTAACAGGTGATACACCAGTAGAAAGAAAAGGTTTGGTACCTGCCAGATCGGTGGTTATTCCTGGTAGTTATACCAAAAAATTTCCGGCAGGGGAATATCAAGTGCCCTGCGCATTGATTATTGGTACCAGAAAAGAAAGCACCAATAAAAAAACATCCCTAAATGATGCCTTAAGGGAATATGATGTTGCGGTTTAAATTATACAAATGAAATCGATTCTTGTAGATGCATGGAATACATTTGTAACTAAAAATGGAATAGACCAGGATTTGAAAAAATTATTGGACTCCTTTCCAAATCCTAAAATTATTCTAACAAATGCCGATCAACAAGAACGTATTACCTATGGAATTGTAAATATGCCTTATCAAGTTTTTAGTTTGGAACATAATCCCAACAAAACAGATAAGGCATATTACCTAAGAATGTTGGAGTTTTATAATTTAGAGCCAAATGATGTTATCTATTTTGAACATAACATTGAAGCCATAAATTCTGCAATATCTTTAGGTATAAAAACTCATCACTACAAAAAAGAGGATGACTTGGATCCGCTGCATTCATTTTTAAGAAATAATTTAGAGTAACCCCGATAATGGCCTATAACATTACACTTGAAGGAAAAAATAAAGTTATAGCCGAAAGAATGCTACAAAGTGTGGCCATCATCTTTAGCAATTGTAATATTGACTATTGGCTAGAAGGAGGCACCTTGTTGGGAATAAGAAGGGAGAACCGACTTTTGCCTTGGGATAATGACATTGATGTTTCCATAAATCATGATCAGGCAGAAAAGCTGGACGATTTCTATTCCGAATTGAAGAGAGCTGGCTATAGAGTTAGAACGAGACACTTTGATAGTACCGATGAGTTTTTTAAAAAGGGTGCTATTAGAATGATAAAAATTAGGGAAAAACGCTTTTACGGACTATTGAAAGGAGCCGTTTGTTTGGATGTTTTTATAAAATATCCGAAAAACGGGAATAGTTATTGGCAAATTGACAATAAAACTAAATTTGTGCCGGGTAAGTTCTACCAAACTTTTGGAAAGATTGAATTTAAAGGTTTCGTTTACAAAATTCCAGCGCTAACGGAGGAATATCTCACCTATAGGTATGGGGATTGGCAAACTGTGGTGAAGGATTGGGACACCTCTAAGGACGATAATGCGATAGCCTAGGAAACTATCTCTTGCAATTGCAATGTTTCTTTTAAAATAGTACTACTAACGTTGGCCGTATAGGTAACATATTCTAAAGGGCAGGTTGTAGGTGGAAATCTACCTTTCCAATCATCACCTACAGAAATGGCATCTATTTTATATTCATCCACTATACGTTGCTTATTTTTATCTATCTGTGGAATAACCTCATCTACATAACTAATGGCCTTTACCAATTTCATCCTTTCCTCGAATGGTATAACCGGCAACCTTCCCTTTTCCTTTTCAATAAGTTCATCGGTAGAAACGCCCACGATTAAGTGATCGCACATGCCTTTAGATTTTTTAAGAATATTCAGATGCCCAAAATGAAATATATCAAAACAACCTGAAGTATACATTTTTTTATACTTTTTGGTCTTTTTGCTTCGCTTCACTTTTATAGCCAAGGTATTTCCCTTTTTTAATTTGATGACGTGATTTTCATTGTCATAAAAAGTGCTGATGTTTTTAACAATCTCCAACATCTCCATCAAGGCTCCATCAAAGGCAGACTTGCAGCTAATGGATAATTTTACATTATCATCTGGATGGCTGTCAAAATTCCAATTTGGATATTTCGAAGTTAATATTTGTAGATATAGCTCAGTCATTTATTTATAACCCAATAGATTAGTACAAAAAGGTATAAAGGTAGTAAACGTTTACAGGTAAAAATTATTATACCCATATTATTATTGGTTGGCCCGATCAAGACCAATATTTATAAGGTTATGATAAGAATCTGCCTCCTAAATTATGAACCATCCAAATATTGTATGCCCCAGATTTTGATTCCTTGACTTAAATAAAAACAAAACTTTTAAATAATTCCCGGAGTAACTTTCTTCCCGTTGTTAAACAACTTTAGTACAACAACTTACATATTATATATACTATAATGGCTTTTTATATGTTATATAATGCATAAGCTTCTTATAGATTTTGGTGATTTTGACGCAACTATTTCTATTAATACTATCTATTAAGTGGTAAAAATTTCGATTACATGCTAGATCACAGAGAAAAAATATCAGCCTTAATCATCACTTATAATGAAATGGGCTATATTGAAAAATGTATAGATTCTATTGAATTTGTAGATGAAATTATAGTTGTAGACTCGTATAGCACGGATGGCACTTACGAATATTTAAACAATCACCCCAAGGTTAAGGTTATCCAACATGAATTTGAAAATTATACAACACAAAAATCCTTTGCGCTAAAACAAGCTTCAAATGACTGGGTCCTATTTCTGGATGCCGATGAAGTGGTTACGGATAAATTAAGGAAAGAAATCAACTGCAAGGCAAAGAAAGAGTCGGAACATTGTGCATACTGGTTTTACAGAAAATTCATGTTCCAAAATAGGCCCCTTCGATTTAGTGGATGGCAAACCGATAAAAACTACCGCTTGTTCAGAAAAAGTAAAGCTCAATTTTCTAAGGAAAAAATTGTCCATGAAACCCTTATTGTCAATGGAAGCTCAGGGATATTAAAGCAAAAATTGGTACATTTCTGCTACAAGAACTATGAAGATTATAAATATAAAATGTTAAAATATGGGCGTTTAAAAGCTAAGGAAGCCCATAAAAAAGACAGGAAATTCAATTATCTGCTATTAGTTTTTAAACCTTTTTGGAAGTTTTTCAATCATTACATTATTAGATTGGGAATCCTGGACGGAAAAAAAGGAATCACCATATGTTATTTAAATGCCTTGGGCGATTTTGAAAGGTACAAGGAACTGCAACGGTTGGGCCGAAAAGAAAAAATGGCTTATTTTTTAGTCAAGTCCTAATTGAATTTATTTTGTTTCCAGGATATATTTCATTGGATTAAAAGGGATACCTAGCACTATAGCCTAATTTACCTTCCAGATTTTAAAACTTACCCAATCTTTAGGATTTTTAAATCTAAAGTTCCCGAATGGACCATTTAACGCAATATGAAGCAGTGTTAATTTCCCTATCGAAGGAATCCGGTTCTTCTCCCAAAATAATTATAACCCATTATTTACATATCTTTGCCCCCTCCCTTATCTTTGCATAAGGTTGTGGTTAAAAAAATATAGGATCTGTCAAGTTCTGGACCGGTCTTTTAATAAATAATAAATTCATGAAAATTGTCATTTTAGCAGCAGGTATTGGATCAAGACTTGGAAACCCATTTCCTAAACCTCTAACACCCTTAAAAAATGGAAAGTGTATCATGGAGATGCAGGTAAACAACCTGGATGAAACATTTAATATTCATGATATTAATGTTGTTGTTGGTTTTAAAAAGGATTTGATAATGGAACGATTTCCAGAACTAACCTATATCTACAATCCATTTTTTGATCAGACCAATACTTCCAAAAGCCTTTTAAAAGCCCTTAAAAAAAACAGGGATAAATCTGTGCTATGGCTGAATGGTGATGTAGTTTTTGATGTAAGACTATTATCTGTTTTAAAACCATATATAGACAAAAATCAATCATTTGTAGCCGTAAACACCAGTAAGGTCGCTGATGAAGAGGTAAAGTACACCTTAAAGGACAACTACATAGACCAATTGTCCAAGACCGTAAAAAATGGACTTGGAGAAGCTGTAGGTATTAATTTCATTGCTTCCAAGGATATAAATAGTTTTATAGATAGACTGGAGGAATGTGATGATAACGATTACTTTGAGAGAGGTCTGGAAATGGCAATAGAAAAGGACAGTTTAAAAATTAGTGCTGTCGATATTTCCGAATTCGATTGTATGGAAGTAGACTTTAAGGAGGATTTGGAAAATGCCAATACCCTATTCCAGAAATGAAAATAATTTTATTTTGCCAAAACGCTTATGCCTTTGGTATCCTTGCCCCTATTCGGGATGTGCTTCTGGAACAAAAGCATGAATTTCTCTGGTATATTTCCGGCAAACTTTTGGATAATTTTCCCTATAAAAATGAGAATTACACCGTTAGCACTTTAGATTTACAGCTCTTCAAGAGCGATGCCATTTTTGTCCCAGGCAATGAAGTACCTTACTTTATTCGTGGCCTCAAAGTCCAGGTCTTTCACGGATTGGCGGGCGAAAAGAAGGGGCATTTCCGGATACGGCATTACTTTGACCTTTATCTTACCCAAGGCCCCTATTTCACTGATAAATTCAATGAACTAAAAAAAATACACAAAAATTTTGATGTCATAGAAACCGGCTGGCCCAAATTGGATGTGTACAGCTCTGAGAAAAATAAATACGATTTTGAAAAGAAGGCCATCCTGGAGCTATTCAAGACAGACAAAATAGTCCTCTATGCCCCTACCTTCTCCCCTAGCCTTACTTCTGCTCCTTTTCTATTAAAGGAAGTCAAAGAGCTGGCCAAGAAAACAGGCTACGTCATCTATATTAAGTTCCATGATCTTATGGAACCAAAATGGATAAGGGCATACAAAACATTGGCCAATGAGATACCAAATATACTTTTTAAAGAGGACAAAAACATAATAAAATCGCTCCTCCAAGCCGACATATTGGTCAGTGACACTTCTTCTGTGATTTATGAGTTCATTCTTTTGAACAAACCGGTAATTTCATTCAAGAATATAGCCGAAAGGGTCCTATGGGACAACTCAAAAACCTATACAGGTCTTACCAAGAAAGTTTTGGACAATTTTCAGCTAGACCCCCATGCTCCGGAAAGAGCCTATATAAATATGCAATTTCATCCCTACCAGGACGGTAAATCTGCCCTGCGTATGGTAAATGCAGTTAAAGACTATATAGAAATAAATGGGGTCCCCGAGGAAAGAAAACTGACCATTGCCCGAAGACTCAAAATCAATTCCATGTTTGGGAAGCCTACAGCAAATCCCTTCGATGGCCAAAAAGTTAATAAGATTTCCGCTGTTCTCATCACTTTCAATGAAGATATCCATATCAATGCTGTTTTGGAAAATGTGAAGTTTGCCGATGAGATTATAGTAGTGGATTCTTTCAGTACTGATGGAACCGTAGAAAAAATTAAACAACATCCCAATGTTAAGTTGATCCAACGTCCCTTTGAGAATTATACGGACCAAAAATCATATGCCCTGGAACAGGCCACTAATGATTGGGTACTATTTTTGGACGCAGATGAGCGCGTTCCTGACCGTCTAAGAAATGAAATATTGGAAACAGTGAACTCCAAAGAAGCCTCTGCGGATGCCTATTATTTCTATAGGGTCTTTATGTTCAAAAATAAAATTCTGCGATTTAGTGGGTGGCAAAGGGATAAAAATTATAGGCTATTTAAAAAGAGTAAAGTCCATTTTACCCAAGATAGAATAGTGCATGAAACTTTGGTGGTGGACGGACAGTCCGGAGTACTCAAGAACAAATTGATACATTACTCCTATAAGAACTATGAAGACTATAAGGGCAAGATGATAAAATATGGACAAATGAAAGCCGTTGAGGAATTTAAAAAAGACTATTCCCCAAACTTGTACCACTTTATATTTAGACCATTTTATAAGTTTTTCAATCATTACATCTTACGCTTTGGTATACTTGATGGTAAAAAAGGTTTCATCATATGCTATCTAAATGCATTGGGAGTATTTTCCCGATACAAGGAATTAAAACGATTGCGAAATTTAAGTAACACACAATTATGAAAGATATTCTTTCCGAGGTAAACCAATGTTTTGAGATATTGTCCAAAGGAGGTCTTATATTATACCCCACGGATACGGTTTGGGGAATTGGTTGCGATGCAACCAATGAGGAGGCCGTGGAAAAAATTTACGCACTAAAGAAGAGATCAAATTCAAAAACTATGATCTGTTTGGTGGCGAATGATTTTATGTTGGAACAACATGTTAAGAAAGTCCCGGAACTGGCCTATGACATTATAGACCTGGCCACCAAACCAACGACCATAGTCTATGAATCCCCAATGGGAGTTGCTAAAAATTTGATAGCACAGGACAATACTTTGGCCATTAGGGTGGCCACGGATCAATTTTGCCAGTTTCTTATAAAAAAATTTAAAAAACCTATTGTATCCACTTCCGCAAATATAGCCGGGCAACCAACTCCCACTAGTTTCAAAGAAATACATGATGGGATTTTAAAAGGTGTGGACTATGTAGTAAATTTGGACCGCGATAAAATTAAAAGTACCCCATCCTCCATTATTATGCTCGGTAATGATGGTACCGTAAAAGTGATCCGAGAATAAGAATGACGAAAAGCAACTACAAAGAAGCCTTAAACAACCCAATATTTTCTACCATTTCGGATGCAGCTAGGGAACTTGCACTGGATTCCTATGTTATCGGAGGGTTTGTAAGGGACTATCTGTTGCAAAGGGGAACTCCAAAAGATATCGACATTGTTGCTATTGGAAGCGGAATAGAATTGGCCAAATTGGTTGCCAAAAAATTACCCGGAAGCTCGGAAGTAAGTGTCTTTAAGAATTTTGGAACGGCAATGATCAAATTTCAGGATATTGAAATTGAATTTGTTGGGGCCAGAAAAGAAAGTTATCACCGGGAAAGCAGAAAGCCCGTAGTGGAAAATGGCAGCTTGGAAGACGATCAAAAACGCAGGGACTTCACGATCAATGCCCTAGCCATTTCACTCAATTTAAATGACTACGGTAAACTCCTTGATCCTTTCGACGGTATTGGGGATTTAAAAAGGCAATTGATCAGGACTCCATTAGATCCTGATATCACCTATTCCGATGATCCTCTGCGAATGATGCGGGCCATAAGGTTTGCCACTCAATTGAACTTTATAATCCATCCAGAATCTTTACAAGCTATTGCCGACAATAAGGAAAGAATTAAAATTATTTCCAATGAACGCATCGTGGATGAATTACATAAAATTTTAGCCAGTACCAAGCCGTCCCTAGGGTTTTCCCTGCTTCACAGCACTGGTCTCTTGCCATATATAATGCCCGAATTGGTGGCTTTGGAAGGCATAGAGGAAATTGAAGGACAACGGCACAAGGATAATTTTTGGCACACCTTGGAGGTCGTGGATAATATATCCAAAAACACAGACAATGTTTGGCTACGTTGGGCTGCTCTTTTACATGATATCGGCAAGGCACCCACAAAAAAATTCGACAAAAAATTAGGGTGGACATTCCATGGTCACGAATTTATTGGATCTAAAATGGTCTACAAACTATTCAAACGCCTTAGGTTGCCCTTGAACGAAAAAATGAAATTCGTTCAAAAGATGGTATTAATGAGCTCCAGGCCCATAGTACTATCCGAGGATTTTGTTACCGACTCAGCAGTTAGAAGGCTTATTTTTGACGCAGGTGAGTACGTAGAGGACCTAATGACCCTCTGTGAAGCGGATATTACAACAAAGAATCCCAAAAAGCAGAAGAGGTATAGGAATAATTTTAAGCTAGTACGTCAAAAAATCGAAGAGGTAGAGGAACGGGACCATATTAGGAATTTTCAGCCTCCCATTAGTGGAGAGGAAATCATGAAAACTTTTAACCTTAGACCTTCGAAGGAAATAGGCATGATTAAGGAGGCCATAAAAGAAGCTATATTGGAAGGGGAAATCCCGAATGACTACAAATCGGCTTTTACCCTCATGCTGCAAAAAGGCAAAGAAATGGGGCTTAAGGAAGGGTAAATTTAACTCGACATAGTCAGTTTTATAAATCACCCTATTTATCTTAAAATTTAGACTTATCCAGACCATCTTTTTGATAAAAGAGTGGTAATTTTGCACTGTTCTTTCAAATATCCAAATGCAAAATAAATTTACAAAAATCGCCAAAATCACCTTGGTTTTGGTCTACTTGGTAATTGTGGCCGGAGCTGTGGTAAGAATGACGGGTAGCGGTATGGGATGCCCGGATTGGCCCAAATGTTTCGGATATTATATTCCCCCGACAGATATTTCTGAATTGCTATGGCAACCGGAAAGGGAATTCAAAAAAGGACAGGTAATTATCGTTGACGAGTCCCTATGGGTCGCGAAAGAAAATTTTAGTACTTCCGAAAAATATAATACCAATAATTGGGTGCCTTATTCAAAGCACGACTATGCCATTTTTAACCCATTCCATACATGGACGGAATTCATTAATAGGCTATTTGGGGCGCTGGCAGGGCTTGGAACCTTACTATTGGCCATTGCTTCTTTTACCTATTGGAAAAAACAAAAATCCATCACTATACTTTCATGGCTCGTTGTATTCGCGATGGGGTTTCAGGCATGGCTTGGTGCTACGGTGGTATATTCTGTTTTGGCTCCCGCCAAAATAACTATCCATATGGTAATGGCTTTGTTCATAGTAGCAATGATCCTTTATCTGATTCACGCAACCAGCAATAAAATCAAGTCTTTAACACCGGATAAAATTACACGGAACTTTATGCTATTGGTTCTTTCAACCACCCTGGCCCAAATAGTCCTAGGCACCCAAGTAAGACAGTTTGTTGATCTTCAAACCGACCTTTATGGTGAAAATGCACCCGGCCTATGGTTAAGTAACGCGACGCTTCCCTTTTATTTACATCGGTCTTTTTCCATAATCGTAGTGCTCTTAAACCTATTTCTGGCAATAAGAATTTACAAATTAAACCTCGGTTATTCCAAAATAAAATGGGTTTTATCGCTCTTACTCTTTGAAGTTATTTCAGGAATGGCCATGTATTATCTTGATTTCCCTTTTTCTACCCAACCCCTACATCTTGTATTGGCATCCATTTTATTTGGTTTTCAGTTCTATTTGGTTTTGGAAGCTATAAATGCTTTTAAAACCATCAAAACTTTGTAACTTTGCCACCACAAAAAAAGGACCCAATGATATATAAAATAAGGATCATTCTAGATGCAGAGGAAGATATTTTTCGGGATATTGAAATAGAGGAAAGCAATTCCATGGAAGACCTTCACAATGCCATTACCCAGGCTTTTGGTTTTTTAGGAAATGAAATGGCCTCCTTTTACACCTGTGATGAGGAATGGAAGCAAGACGAGGAAATTGCCTTGTTCGATATGAGTGAAAGCGGTTCTGATGTCCGCTTAATGAATGAAATTCTTTTACAGGAAATTCTTTCGGAAAATTCACCCAAGCTCATATATGTTTATGACTTTTTAAGTATGTGGACCTTCTTTGTGGAATTGGCCGATATTGTAGAAAAAGAAGACGGGAAGTCCTATCCCAATACACTTTTCAGTTTTGGTGAAGTACCGGACTCCCCACCGGAAAAAACGTTTGAAGCAGATGAAAACGAATTCGATTTTGATAACACTTTGGACAATTACGAGGACTTGGATTTTGATGAAAACTGGAACTAATATTTCCAGTTGCCTTAAAGAGTGGCCGTAAATTAATTTTATTGAGCCTGTACTCTGCGGATTGTGAATAAACTATTAACTTAAACCCATATTGAGGTCTAAGTACAAAATAACCTTTAAAATTATTTCCTAAATCTATGATCAATTTATATCCTACCCAAATTGAAACCATATCCATACATCGTGTGGGCAACAAAAATAAGAGCGAAGGTATTTTTCTATCAGAAGAACCATTTTCCCTGAACGATGAAACTACAGGGCTTTTAAAAGAATATTTTTTTAAACCCTTTAGGGAGAAGGAAGAGAATTACTATTATTTCTCCAATGAGGCCGATGTAGAATTTAATGAAGTATTCAAAATTGTCAGTGATATTTTTGATGAGCCAGGCAGTCTTCATGCAAACTCAAAAAAAATAGCGACACAATTATTCGACCAATCCAATCACCCCCATATTAAAAGTGGAGAAGTTTACGTTGCCTACCTTACAGATCTAATGCTGGACAATGTAAAGGTGAATGCTGTGGGCATATTTAAAAGTGAGCTTAAGCATGATTTCCTTCAATTTCAAGAAAAAGGAAATAGTTTGGATATTTTGGTTCAACAAGGTATCAATATTAATAAATTGGACAAAGGTTGTTTAATTTTCAATACCGATAAGGAAGAAGGCTATAAAGTACTTTCAGTAGATAGCAATCGTTATGACACCAAATACTGGTTGGAAAATTTTCTAGGGGTCGAGGCCCTGTCGGATGATAATTTTAAGACTAAAAACTATTTAAAATTCTGTCAGAACTTTGCCAAGGATGTGGTTTTGCCGGCAGAGGATAAACAGCAAGAAGTTTTGTTTATGAACAGGGCCGTGAATCATTTTGCAAAAAATGATTCCTTTGAAGAATCCAATTTCTTGAACGAGGTTATGGAGAACCCGGAATTAATACCGGAGTTTAAACACTATAAAGTAGAAAAAGGACCTAAATACAGTATAGAGGACGTATCTTCTTTTGACATAGCCAACAAGGCCGTTTCCGATGCAAGAAAAAAAATTAAGAACGTTATTAATCTGGATACCAACATACAGATCAAATTGGATTTTATCAATCCTGAATCTGCCCAGAAATTTGTAGAGAAAGGCTGGGACGAAGAACGTCAAATGTACTACTACCTTGTCTATTTTAACAAGGAACAGAAAAGTTAGTATTGGACGGACCTCTATGGACAAGGAATTTGAACACTTGTCCTGACAAACCAAAAAAGGCCTTATATCAGAAATGATCTAAGGCCTTCTTTTTATTCCAGGAATATCGCAGATATAATCTGACCAAGGATCACTAGGGATTAGGAAATAAAATCCCACCTCAAGTGCGGGAGGTCAGAGATTTATCCGGTTCTCTATAATTTGCTTCATACTAACATCTTGATAGTTTCTTTTTACAAAATCCAGCGCAAGAGCCAATACTTCTCCCATAGTTTTACAGTTTTTGAAATCGATGTCACCGGTTAACTCCTGTATTTGCATTGCCAAAGCGGCTATATTTTCTTTATTGGATATATGGTCTGTCTTCCCGATAGAAATCAAGCGTTTGATTCTGTTCCCGGAACTCAAAATTCTTTTGGCCACTATGGACCGTTCCTCGATCTTATATTGATCCACGGAATTACGCTGTAACTTTTCCTTGACCAACATGACCATTTGATAATTCTCCTTGAAAAATTGGGGCCTGTAAACCTTCAATTTTCCTTCATAACACTGTTGATCAAAATCAATGGCCCTTATTTTATAGACTACATGATCAAAATCATGGGTAGGAACAATAACGTAGTTATAAGACCTCATATCACCAAGAAGCCGTATCATACATCGTTCATTAAACTTTACAAATTCCTTTGCTAACTGGGATTTTTCGGATTCGTTACATTTTGGCAAAAAATCCTTTATAAATACATCACCGGGAATACCGGCAATATGTTCCTCTATCAAAGTATCGCCATACACCAAGAAGTTAAGATTATATGGAGATAACATATGCTCCAGTTCCAAACCATAAATCCTTGAGGCATCTGTCCTCTTAACATAAAAATAGGTGAAATTGTCGTTCAGTATATTCCTTACTTTAATTCGAAATGGTTTCGAGTTTCCAAAGGTGCAGTAATCCACGGCATCCACATTTAAAAATGGAAATATGCTGTCACTACCATCGGAATGAAGAATGGAATACACCTTTTTTAAACTGATATCTATCTCAATTCTATCGAACTCGTTATAATAAACACGTACCCAAAGTGTATCTTCGTCCTTGGAATCGTATACGACTATAGAACCTGAAAAACGCAAAAGGTCTTCATAGAAAATTGGAATTTCAATTTTCCTACTGTAGTGCTCCAAATAGGCATCCAATTTTTTACTAACTGGATATGCAGGCTTTTTCTTGGACATTAATCTTTCGGACATGGAAAAAACTTTAATTTGTAACAAAATAACGATTTCTTCGTCAAGTAAGTACTAACAATTAAAAAAACTATCCCATTTTGGAAACTATACTTACCGTAAACAACCTCACTAAAAAGTTTGGATACCTGACTGCCGTAAAAGATCTTTCCTTTAATATAGAAAAAGGCAATGTTTATGGGATTTTAGGCCCCAATGGCAGTGGAAAGTCGACCACTTTGGGCATTGTACTAAATGTGGTAAACAGGACAGCAGGGAACTTTGCTTGGTTTGGAGGCAGTATTTCCACCCATGCGGCCCTGAAAAAAGTGGGTGCCATTATTGAACGTCCCAATTTCTACCCCTATATGACGGCGATTCAAAATCTTAAATTGGTCTGTAAGATCAAAGAGGTGCCGGAAGATAAAATTGAGGAAAAATTGGAAATGGTTGGACTTCTGGACCGTAAAAACAGTAAGTTCCGTAGCTATTCCCTGGGAATGAAACAGAGATTGGCCATAGCCTCGGCTCTCCTTAACGACCCTGAGATATTGATCTTGGACGAACCAACCAACGGTTTGGACCCCCAAGGAATTCATCAAATCAGGGAAATCATAAAAAAAATTGCAGCGCAGGGCACTACGATTCTTTTTGCTTCACATCTACTGGATGAGGTCGAAAAAGTCTGTAGCCATGTCGTCATACTACGAAAGGGTGAAAAACTCTACTCTGGGCCGGTAGATGAAATGTTGACCAGTTACGGCTTCTTTGAGCTACGGACCACAGATGAAGCGGCGTTATTGACCTTTCTTGGCAATCATGCCAGTTTTGGTTCCATAAAGCAGGAAAATGGATTGATAACCGCAGTTTTGAAGGAGGAAATGGATGCCAGTAGCTTTAATCACGCTTTATTTAAAAACGGTATTGTGCTATCCCATTTGGTAAAACGCAAAGAGAGCCTAGAGGAGCAATTCCTTAATTTGACAAATCACAACATTTAACCAACAATCCTTCTAACCGCATAAAGCTATGTTACGTTTATTACAGATAGAATTTATAAAATTATGGAACAATAATGCGAGTAGGGTTTTGATTATAGCCTATTTCGCGCTTATACTTTGCATGGCATTAATTGCGGCCATCAAGTTTGATATTGGTCCCGTTCAATTCAATGTTGCCGAGCAGGGCATTTTTAATTTTCCTTACATCTGGCATTTGAATACCTGGATTGCCAGCGGATTGAAGCTCTTTTTTGCAATCATTATAGTCTCGATGATGGCCAACGAATACAGCAACAAGACTTTAAAACAAAATTTGATAGATGGCCTAAGCAAGAAAGAATTTATAGCTTCCAAATTTCTTACCGTTTTTGCCTTTTCCACTATATCCACCATCTTTGTTTTTCTTGTTTCCCTAGTATTGGGCCTCTTTTATTCTGATTTTACCGAGCTATCGATAATATTTTCCGAATTGGAGTACTTAGCGGCCTATTTCATTAAATTGTTAGGTTTCTTTTCCTTCTGTCTTTTCCTTGGCATATTGGTTAAACGGTCGGCCTTTGCCTTAGGTTTTTTAATAATATGGTTCGCTATTGAAAATTTGGGCATCCGATTTTTGGTCTGGTGGTTGGCCGGCAAGGAAGCCTCTGTATCCGTGATGAAATACCTCCCCTTGGAGTCCATGAGCAACTTGATCAAGGAGCCTATCTCAAGATTTAAAGCTGTACAAAGTATGGTTGAACAAGTAGGTGAGGAATTCCACAAGGATTATACCATTCATTTTTATGAGATGCTGATCGTATGCTGTTGGACTGCAATTTTCATCTATCTTTCTTATGCCTTGCTAAAAAAACGTGATTTATAGATTTTCATGTTTGACAGGAATTTGGCTTATCCAGGCCCTTTTTCCAATATCGTCAATTGTTGGGCCAAAGGGGTCATAAATAGTTCCAAAAGAACCCCGGTATTGATCTCTATTTATTAATTTTAGGTCTTGAAGCGAATCCGAACCTTTTGGACAAGATTCCGCTGTAATGGATTGATCATGATAAATTCATGGGAATTCTTATATGCAACACAAGTTTATTGTAGCATTAATCACAAGAAATTTTTAGTACATGAAATTTAAAGTTGTTTCCGAATTTAAGCCTACGGGTGACCAGCCCCAAGCCATAAAACAATTGAAAGAGGGTCTTGATGGCGATGAGCGGTACCAAACACTTTTAGGGGTAACCGGTTCTGGAAAGACATTTACCGTTGCCAATGTCATTGAACAAGTACAACGGCCTACTTTGATATTGGCACATAATAAAACTCTTGCTGCGCAATTATACTCTGAATTTAAACAGTTTTTTCCGGAGAACGCGGTTGAATATTTTGTCTCCTATTATGATTACTATCAACCCGAGGCTTATATCCCGTCCAGTGGCACCTACATTGAAAAAGATCTGTCCATAAATGAGGATATTGAAAAATTACGATTAAGCACCACTTCTTCCCTATTGTCTGGCAGAAGGGATATTATAGTAGTGGCCTCTGTGTCTTGTTTATACGGCATTGGGAACCCTGTGGAATTTCAAAAAAATGTCATAGGGATACAAAAGGACCAGGTGATTCCTAGGACAAAATTTTTACATCAATTGGTACAAAGTCTATATTCAAGAACCACTGCAGACTTTAGAAATGGCAATTTTAGGGTAAAGGGAGATGTTGTGGATGTTTTTCCAAGCTATGCAGACCATGCCTTTAGAATTCATTTTTTTGGGGATGAAATCGAGGAAATAGAAGCTTTTGACCCCTACAAGAACAAAATACTTGAAAAGTATCAACAGCTCAATATTTATCCGGCAAATATGTTTGTCACTTCGCCCGACGTGCTTCAGAATGCCATTCACCTTATTCAGGAGGATATGGTCCATCAGGTAGCGTATTTTAAAGAAATCGGGAAACATTTGGAAGCTAAACGTTTGGAAGAAAGAACGAATTTTGATTTGGAGATGATCCGGGAACTGGGATATTGTTCGGGTATTGAAAACTATTCCAGGTATTTGGATGGTCGCGAACCGGGAACCCGTCCGTTTTGTTTGTTGGATTATTTCCCCAATGACTATTTAATGGTGGTCGATGAAAGTCATGTTACCATTCCACAGGTACACGCCATGTATGGAGGGGACCGTTCCAGAAAGGAGAATTTAGTGGAGTACGGATTTAGATTGCCCGCGGCCATGGATAACAGACCTTTAAAATTTGAGGAATTTGAAGCCCTCCAAAACCAAGTAATATATGTAAGTGCCACGCCTGCGGATTACGAACTACAGCTGAGCCAGGGTGTTTACGTAGAACAAGTGATTAGGCCTACCGGGCTATTAGATCCCATCATTGAAGTACGCCCCAGCCTAAACCAAATTGATGATCTGATCGAGGAAATTCATCAGAGAGTGGAAAAAGATGAAAGGACCCTGGTCACGACCCTAACCAAAAGAATGGCAGAGGAATTGGCCAAATATTTGACGCGGATAAATGTGCGCTGCCGATACATACACAGTGATGTGGATACTTTGGAGCGTGTGGAAATAATGCAGGACCTGCGAAAAGGCGTTTTTGATGTGCTCATAGGCGTAAATTTATTAAGGGAAGGACTGGATTTGCCGGAGGTCTCCTTAGTGGCCATACTGGATGCCGACAAGGAAGGTTTTCTCAGAAGTGCAAGGTCTTTGACCCAGACTGTAGGTAGGGCTGCCAGAAATCTCAATGGTAGGGCCATAATGTATGCGGATAAAATTACCAACAGTATGCAAAAAACAATTGACGAGACCAACTATAGACGTGAAAAACAGGCTACCTATAATATAGAACATAATATTACCCCGACTGCACTGAACAAGAGTTTGGACAGTGTTTTAGCTAAAAATTCAGTTTCCACCTATCATTTTGAAAAGGAAGAAATGAAAGCTGCGGAACCGGATTTATTGTACCTGACTATTGAACAAAAGGAAAAAATGATACGGGACAAAAGAAAAGCCATGGAAAAGGCGGCCAAGGACCTGGATTTTATGCAGGCAGCGAAATTAAGGGATGAAATTAAATCACTCCAGGAACAAGAATAAATATCACCAGGGTGGTAAATTTTATGGAATAAAAAAAAGCGCTTCAATCTCTCGAAGCGCTTTCCCAACCAACTAACCAAACCATCATGAATCCCTGAGGATTCACAATTACCTTTAAACTTATGCTATTTCAATTAACCTTTTAGGCTTAGGTAATGCCTCCTCTTTTTTAGGCAAAACAAACTTTAGGATTCCATCTTCATAAGTTGCATTAATTTTATCCAAGGAAATTGTTTCAGGTAAACTAAAAACTCTTTTAAAGGAAGAAAAAGTAAATTCCCTTCTTGTATATCCATCATCTTCCTTATTTTCTTCACTTTTCACTTCAGAAGAAATGGTAAGGATATCATTATCGATTTCAACATTAAAATCTTCTTTTTTCCTTCCAGGTATTGCCAATTCCAAGACGTAATCACTTTCAGTTTCTTTGACATTGGCGGCTGGTACATTTTGCTTGAAGTTATCCACTCCCCCAAACCAATCTGGTCTTAAAAATTCGTTCATTAATGCTGGAAACAGTACATTATTTCTTTTTACTACACTCATGACTTTTATGTTTTAAATTAAACTTTGATTTCACATGAGCTAAAAAGCAAATCTTATACCGAACATATTTTTATGTCAATATGTCGCCTATAGCACTAATTAAGAAGACATATTGACATGAAAAGATGTTAATTATTATACGCCTTGAATATATTGATAAGGACAGTAGGTGGAACCACCTTGTCCGGGTAGTGATGCATTACGGTAAGTACTTGTTCAATGGCGGCCTGTGGAAGCCCAAATTTCAGTCCAATATTATGCAACTGTTCAATTTCCTCTAATCGCTGTTCATGATCCACATTCATCAGGAGCACCAACCGATGAAACTGAAGAATTCTCTCTGCTTCCGATTTAAGTACAACCTTTTCTATTTTCTTATGAAAAAGGGAGTCGAACGTTTCTTTATCAATTTCCAATTGATTTGCGACGCCCAACAAAAAATCGTACTCAGAATCCTTAATTTTCTTATCGACCTTTGCAAAAAAAATCATCTGGGAAAGAATGCCCAACTTCTCCAAATATGTACTCATAAATTTCAGTTTAACACTAAGTTACATTAATTAACATTGATTTGATGACTCACTTGGCAGGAAAGTATTCCCAAACTAGTATCACATCTTATTTTTTGTAATATCTTGCCATAAAATTTATCCTATGATCAATAATGATGTTCTAAAAAAATTAAGGGTTGCCTTAAAATTACGTGATGATGAAATTGTAGACATTCTAAAACTAGTTGATTTTAAGATTACTAAAAGTGAGTTAGGGGCATTTTTCAGAAAGGAAGACCACCCCAATTACGTGGAATGTGGGGACCAAATATTGCGAAATTTTTTAAACGGATTGGTTATACACTACCGAGGGACAAGGGAGAACCCAAAAGATACCAAAACAACTTTACCCGGACCAAAAAAGGAATCCATTGTCCCCAAACCCCAAAAACCTAGATTCATAGATCAACAAAAGAAGAAAATAGATCATGATATCAGCCCTGTGAAATACAAAAACAAAAAAAAGTCCTAATCCTATTTTAGGGATTGCACTACACCAAGTTAAGTTTTCCAGCTACTGTCCAAATTAATTTTATGTACAATTGATCAAAGGCATTTCTGGCTTCCCTTATTACTTAAGAATATCATCCAAGCAGTTAAAAAGGTATAAATCAAAAAAGGCAGCACTGTAACAGTACTGCCTTTTAAAATTTTATACTTTATAGGATTATGCCAATACTTCCTTTACCTTATCGGCAGCTTCTTGAAACTGTACTGCGGAATGCACGGCCAAACCAGAATTGTCAATAATTTCCTTTGCCAATTCAGCATTGGTTCCCTGTAATCTCACTATAATAGGAACTTTTATGGAATCGCCCATATTCTTATAGGCATCCACAACACCTTGAGCTACCCGATCGCAACGAACTATACCACCAAAAATATTTATCAGGATACACTTAACCGCTGGATCTTTCAAAATGATCCTAAAGGCTTCTTCCACCCTTTTAGCATCTGCAGTTCCACCAACATCCAAGAAGTTAGCTGGCTCACCACCCGCCATTTTAATAAGATCCATAGTAGCCATTGCCAATCCGGCACCATTTACCATACATCCAACGTTACCATCCAAATCTACGTAGTTAAGACCTACGGCCCTTGCCTCTACCTCTATTGGATTCTCTTCCAACAAATCGCGCATTTCAGCATATTGCTTTCTTCTATAAAGGGCATTATCATCAATGGAAACCTTGGCATCAACGGCCATTATCTTATCATCAGAGGTCTTAAGTACTGGGTTTATCTCAAATAAGCTGGCATCGCTTTCCACATAGGCCTTATACAAATTGGTAACGAACTTTGTCATTTCCTTAAAGGCCAACCCAGATAAGCCTAGGTTGAAGGCTATTTTTCTCGCCTGAAAAGGCAATAAGCCAGTTGCAGGATTTATTTCTTCCGTAAATATAAGGTGTGGTGTTTTCTCTGCCACCTCCTCTATATCCATTCCACCTTCGGTAGAATACATGATCATATTTCTTCCAACTGCCCTGTTTAACAAAACAGACATATAAAACTCGCTTGTTTCGCTATCCCCTGGATAATAAACATCCTCAGCAACCAAAACTTTATGGACCTTTTTACCTTCTGCCGAGGTTTGCGGAGTAACTAAATCCATACCAATGATAGCCCCAGCAATTTCTTCTACCTCACGCAAGTTCTTGGCCAATTTTACTCCTCCTCCTTTTCCTCGTCCACCTGCATGAACTTGGGCTTTTATAACATGCCAACCTGTTCCGGTTTCCTGGGTCAATTGTTTGGCCGCATCTACTGCTTCCTTGGCATTATAAGCCACTAAACCGCGTTGAATGCGTACTCCAAAGCTCGCTAAAATCTCTTTTCCTTGATATTCGTGAAGGTTCATAAATTGAAGGTTCTAAATGTTGAGTTGCAAAAATAGGAAACACAGGGGATTTACCCTAATTAAATAAAACAGAAAAATTACTAGGACGGCCAATTACGAAAAGTGTGTTCCGCAAATTGAAATCCATACAATGCAAACTAAATATTATTCTTGGAATCAATTGATTTTCCCATAGACACAATTCAGATGTAGGATCAGTAAAGTGTCATCCCAAAAAATCTTATTTGGTGTACTCCTTCTTCCTTGGGTGAATTGCTTAAAATTATAGGGATCAAAGTTTAAAATCTTCAAAATCTATTGGGTCAAAATTTTTGAAATGTCCGTTCATCCCGATCATTTCCTTTGACTGATTCACTTGCTTTAAAACTTGAATGGTGTTGGTCAGATGCGCTTTTAAAAACAATAATCGCTCACTTTCATAACCCATCTTTAAGAGCTTGTACTCTTGAGCCAGTGAAAGTCCTATTTTATGTATCAATTTGTAAATATCAAAATTCCCTGCAGTAATGGCAAAAAAGGATACATCCATTAGTTCATATAGCTCAAAGACGAGATTGCGCACATCATTTCCCAAAGAAGCCACACTGTCATTATAATAAGGAAGGAACTCCACCGTCCCAGCTGGATACAATTTTCCATCCATCACTTGTTGGAACGTAGTAACTTTAAAGGAACGAAGACCAATGCAAATTATGTCCATTTCCCCTGTATCATATGTCTTTATTATTTCCTTTAGCTGCATCTCAGTGCCATAGGCAATCTCCCCTTCCATATAAACGGGAACACCAAAGTTCATAGGCACATTCCTAACATCGCCGATCAATTGTTTGTAGCGCTCCTCAAAAACATGCAGGGCAACCATCTCACCCGGGAAAAACACTGATGGCAAAGGAAACATGGGCAATAACATAAATTCTTTTTCTTTAAAGTTACGACGGTCTTGCCAAAAAACAAACCGGGCTAAAAAATCAATTGTTACAAAAATAACAATATGTTACATTATTCATTTATTGCTATATATTTTTGCTCAAAATCAATAAGTAGTCTAAATTTGCATAAAATTAAAAAAATGCGAAACATTGACTTATTAAAGATAGCGAAAACTTATGGTGACCCCGTCTATGTATACGATTCCGAAAAAATAATTTCCCAGTTTCATAGATTGACCAATGCATTTAAAGACGTAAAGAAATTACAATTAAATTACGCCACAAAGGCACTTTCAAATATTACCATTTTAAGATTGATGAACAGCTTGGGAAGCGGCTTGGACACGGTTTCTATACAAGAGGTACAATTGGGTTTAATGGCAGGTTTTAAACCTAGCTCCATTATATTCACCCCGAATGGCGTCTCTTTGGAAGAGATTGAAGAGGCGGCCAAATTGGGCGTTCGTATCAACATCGACAACTTGTCCATTTTGGAACAATTTGGAAGCAAGCATCCAGATATTCCCGTTTGTATTAGAATCAACCCTCATGTAATGGCCGGTGGCAATTCTAAAATATCCGTGGGTCATATAGACTCCAAATTCGGAATCAGCATCCATCAAATACCCCATTTATTGCGTATTGTAAACCTTACGAACATGAACGTAAATGGGATACACATGCATACAGGAAGTGATATTTTAGACATTGATGTATTCCTTTACGCCTCAGAAATTCTTTTTGAAACAGCCAAAAATTTTCCAGACCTTGAGTTTATAGATTTTGGAAGTGGATTTAAAGTCCCTTACAAAGAGGGGGATATTGAAACCAACATTGAAGAATTGGGCAAAAAACTAGGTAATCGTTTCAATGCTTTTTGTAAAGAATACGGTAGGGAGTTGACCTTGGCTTTTGAACCAGGTAAATTCTTGGTAAGTGAAGCCGGTTTCTTTTTAGCCAAAGTCAATGTGGTTAAACAAACCACTTCAACAGTTTTTGCAAGTGTCGACTCCGGATTTAATCATCTAATTCGCCCAATGTTTTATGGTGCAACCCACAGTATTGAGAATATCTCCAATCCTGAGGGACGTGAACGCTATTACTCCGTTGTGGGCTATATTTGTGAGACAGATACTTTTGCCAGTAACAAACGTATTAATGAAATTACCGAAGGTGATATTTTATGTTTTAAAAATGCGGGGGCTTATTGCTTTACCATGGCCAGCAATTACAACTCAAGATTTAGGCCGCCAGAAGTTTTATGGCATAATGGAAAGGCCATATTGATAAGGGAAAGGGAAACTTTTGATGACCTTATCAAAAACCAAATCGATGCCAAAGAATTATTTGCTCCTGTTAAAGAAAATGCAATAGCAAAATAAAATTTACGGAATTTCGTTAGTTTTGTTAGAATTACTGGACTAAGCCATAAAAAACGTAAATCATGAAATTAGCTGCCAAATCATTATATAAGTTAGCTATCCTTTTTGGATTGGCCGTTCTTCCCATGGGCAGTATGGCGCAGGAAGTAAAATGGCTTAGTTGGAACGAAGCGGCAAAATTGGCGGAAACGGAGAAAAATCCAAAGAAAATTTTTATAGACGTATACACCGATTGGTGTGGATGGTGTAAAAAAATGGACAAGGATACCTTTCAGAATCCAGAAGTTGCCGAATACATGTCCAATAACTATTATATGGTAAAGTTGGACGGCGAAGGCAAGGAACCTATCGAATTTAGAGGTAAGACCTTTAAATTTGTTCCCTCCGGCAGAAATGGCTACCATGAATTTGCTGCAGCGCTGATGCAAGGTAAAATGAGTTATCCGACGACCATATTTTTGGATGAGAAAATGAATATGCTATCTCCGGTGCCCGGTTATCAAAAGCCAATACCTTTCCTAAAAATTGCGAAATATTTTGGTGAAGACATCCACAAAGAGAAAGATTGGAATACATACGACAGCGAAAGCAAGTAGGAATACGTTGAAACATCTTTAAGTAGAATAAAAAAAAGACGGCTATCCGTCTTTTTTTTATTTAATTAATCTAGGTCTTGAAAATAACAAGCCTTAGTTAACCCCTTATAACCTTTTATTTATCTACTATAGTTTGGGGATTCCTTGGTGATAGTTACATCATGCGGGTGACTCTCATTGATTCCACTTGCTGTAATCTTAACAAATCTACCAGTATCCTGTAAGGTAGCAATATCCTTTGCCCCACAATATCCCATACCTGCTCTTAAACCACCTATAAACTGATGTATACTCTCATAAAGATCGCCTTTATAAGGAACACGTCCTACAATTCCTTCCGGTACCAATTTTTTAATATCGTCTTCCACATCTTGGAAATATCGATCCTTACTACCTTGTTTCATGGCCTCAACAGAACCCATTCCACGATAGGACTTAAACTTTCGTCCCTCGTATATGATCGTCTCACCAGGAGATTCCTTGGTACCTGCCAACAAAGAGCCCAACATTACGGTATCGGCACCTGCGGCAATTGCTTTGGGAATATCTCCCGTATACCTAATGCCACCATCAGCTATGACTGGCACTCCACTACCCTTAATAGCGGCAGCTACCTCCAATACCGCTGAAAATTGAGGAAAACCGACCCCTGCGACAACTCTGGTAGTACAAATTGAACCTGGACCTATACCTACTTTTACGGCATCGGCCCCTGCCTCTACCAAATATTTGGCAGCTTCCGCCGTAGCAATATTACCTACAATGACTTCCAACTCCGGAAATCTCTTTTTTACTTCCTTTAAAACAGATACCACACCTTTGGTGTGACCATGTGCCGTATCAATTACAACAGCATCTACTCCTGCATTCACCAAGGCCTCAGCTCTAGCAACTGCATCACCTGTAACCCCTAGGGCAGCAGCAACGCGTAATCTGCCGAATTGATCCTTATTGGCCATCGGCTTTTGGGTAAGTTTTGTAATATCCCTAAAGGTAATTAGACCAACAAGTTTATAATCCTTGTCCACAACCGGTAATTTTTCAATTTTATTTTCCTGTAAAATATCCTCTGCCTGCTCCAAAGAAGTCCCTTCGGCAACAGTAACAAGATTTTTATAGGTCATTACCTCCGAAATGGGACGATCATTATTTTTTTCAAAACGTAGATCCCTATTGGTAACAATTCCAATTAGTTTTCCCTTTTCATCCACAATAGGTATCCCGCCAATGCTGAATTCCTTCATATTTGCCTTGGCATCCTTTACTTTTGAATTTAAAGGCAAAGTAACTGGATCCAGAATCATACCACTTTCCGCACGCTTAACTTTGCGCACCTTCAAGGCCTGCTGTTCTATTGTCATGTTCTTATGCAGCACACCTATTCCCCCTTCCTGGGCAATAGCAATGGCCATACGCGATTCCGTAACCGTATCCATAGCAGCGGAAACAATGGGAACATTAATGGTAATGTTTCTAGTAAATTTTGTTTGAATATTGACTTCCCTTGGAAGTACTTCTGAAAAAGCTGGAACCAAAAGTACGTCATCGTACGTAAGACCTTCTCCAACAATTTTGTTTAGGTGAGCTTGCATAGCAATTAAAGATTAATTGCGTGCAAATATACTACATTTAAAGGATTTGAGTATTACTTATTTTGTTAATTGACTTTAACCGATTTTTGGCACAATTGATAAACCACCAGTAGCGCCCCTATACTAAATGTAAGAGTCATTAAAAAACCTGAAAAAATAACCAAATATTTCATCCATAATATCCCGGACCACAAAAAATATATACCTCCAAAAGTTAAAATAACAGATATAAAAGGCTCAATGGTAAGGAACATTTTTAATTTTTGTGGAAGTTTGGCAAGCCAAACCAAGCCACCTAAAAGGAAAAAAATAAGCGACATGGATAAAATGTGGGTATGGATTATGGTCAACATTTCCCGTTCTCCCTTTTTAAACTTCATAATCTCAGCTTCTGGATCCTCCTCATTGCCCAAATAATTTTCCTCAATACCCACAGCGGAGGAAGTACTGGTTTCCGAAACAAATAGAAGCCCCGTATAAAAACCCATACTCAGTACGATTACAAAAGTGGCCACAAACCATTTTATGCCCTTGGGCAACGCCAATAAAAGACCATCGTAAACCATTAAAGCAGCTTTTTTTCTTGAAGTATTCCTACGGTTTGCAATAAATTGTCGATGGAAGTAGTCATAGATCTTACCGAAATTGTAGCACCAGAAATACCATCTATATTGGTCTCATGGTCTACCCTATCCTGTCCAGTTTTTCCTATAAATTGCTGTAACCACCTTTTGCTGCCAATTTCTCCGCCATACTCCTCGCGATAAATTAGAACCTTTGAATGCACAACACTAAGGTTGGCATCAAATACGACCAAATAATCAAAAGATGCAGTCTTACTGGGTGCATTATCTACAAAGATATAACCTGCTACTTCAGCATTTTTCATCAATTTAAAAAAATTATGTGGCGTAATCTTTGCTGGTAATTGAGCATTTAATGAGCTGGGCACAGCAATCGCCTCAAAAGTGAGATTATTGGCCCCAAAAACCTTCTCTATTTCCTTATCTACTTTCTTTTGTAACTTTTCAGGTATACCAAAGCCAAATAACATTATAGTCACAATAAGTACTAAACCCGTAATTTTCTTTCCATACATCATAGCACAAAAGTAGTAATTTAGAATCATTTTTAATAATAATTTAAACTGCACCCCATTTTTTCTTAAAGACAACACAGATATTCGGCTTAGCCCATAAAACAATCAAAACACATTAAAAGGAATAAACCCCAGTACCGACCAAGATGAGGTTGGGTATTGGGGTTTAATTCTATATGGAAATTTCAATATTTTAAATCTATCCGCTCTCGGGAACGGTCTTAGAACCAAACACCTATTCCAAAATTCAATCTGTCCTTTACACCATCACCCTGCAACGCATTGTCCCTAAATTGGTAGTCCCCTTTTAGAACTACCCCAGGTGCTAAATGATAACTTAAACCAGTGGTAACATCAGTTCTGTCATAGGCCTCATTCTGTAGTAAACTACCTGCGGTATCGGCATGGGTATTATAATTTTCGTAGCGTACAAAGGCAAACAATTTTTGCTCATTTCGGCTGGCCAAGAGGTTGTAGGCGGCTTCAACATAATACCCTTGCATAGCACTTCCAAGATCTTTATTGGCCAAGGTGTTATACTTATCCGTATCGGAAAGGGAGGCATAAATAAACTGACCACGTGCCGTAAATCGCTCATAAGCATATCGTGCATCCAAGCCAAACATGGAAATCCCAATGTTTGCTCCTTCTAAATCCTCAACATCGTCCTCTGCTTGAGTCTTACCAAAATAGGTGGAGAACCCTAAACGCAGTCCTGGGATACCATAGTAATCCAACTTGGTGGCTAAAGTAGGGCTGTCTACCGTGGATTGAATTCCTTTCTGTCTTCCACCACGTAAGCCGTTAGAGCCTTGTAAAAATCCTGAAATCCCACCTTCACCATTGGCAGCTGTAGATTTAAAACCATTAAAAACATAGGCCTGATATCCTAAGGAAAGGTTATTGAACTTTCCACTTACCCCTACTCCCAACTCTCTCCAAGTTGTAGGTACAATAACATTATCCATTTCTGGCCTCTCCGTACCATTAAAGGTCGTAGGTTCATGAAATTCATTTATAATGCCCATAGGCACCAACATTAACCCTCCTCTTAGGTTTACGTTATTTGCCACATTATAATTAACAAAGGCCTGCTCTACATATATTTCCTCTACGTGCTCCAACTCCAATTCAGTAATAAATTGAGTTTTATCATTAAATCGATAACCCAACAACACCACCAAACGTTGAACATCCAATTCCCCATTATCCCCCTCTGGCTGGTTATACAATAATTCCCCATAGGCACCAATGGTCACTGCAGAACCGTAATTCCCGGACAACAATCTCTGTGCCGCATTCAATTGTTTTTGAGGATCAAGGGTAATACTATCTGTTGCTGTCTGGGCAGTTAAAATGGCAGTTAAGAAGAAGGCAAATAGAGAAAAATAATGTTTCATTGGGTGGTATTTTTATTTAGACTGATTGTAAATAATTAAAAATCGAGTGCAAATATAATAGTGCCAACCAAACTGACAAACTTAATTTAAACTAAATCTAAATAAAGTTAAAAATTTAACATTTTGAGGTAGTAAATGCAACTGGAGATTTTACTTAGAAATTTACAAAAGGCTTAATTCCACTGGAAGGCAAAATACTCGCTTTGATCCGTACCAATATTTTTAATTGCATGTGGCACATTGGAAGGCAGAAAGTAGAAATCTCCTATTTCTGCCCTAAAAACCTGATTGCCTATTTCCATTTCTGTTTGGCCATTTATGACCAGCACAATTTCTGTGGCGTCATGAGTATGTGGTTCGTGGCTTTTTATATTGGGGTTTAATGTAGTTACATGCATTTCATAATAAGGGCACATCGCGGTAGAGCGATGAAAGTAATTCCGGATGCCCCCTTTATCGTGCTCTTTAAATTCCAAATCCTTAACATTAATAACAGTAGATCCCCCACTTTTCTTAGCTCTTTTGAAATCCACTTTACTTTTGGATTTATAAGTCATGGTATAATAGGTACTACTGGGCGACTTACTTTTAATGGTACCGATGTCGCCCGGCATTAAAACAACAACACTGCTTTTTCCAATGGTTTGCTTTTTATTATTGATCTTTACATCAACTTCACCCTCCTTAATAATCAATATTTGCTCTCTATCCTTATTGTATACATTTCGTGGGGCAGAATTGTTTGAAAGTTCTACTGTCTTAAATTCCATATCAGAAAAATGCATGGTCTCACCGCTGACCATAACTGAATCCGCCCCTTTTTGTGGAAATTGATATACCCCGGCTTCAACCCTATTGGGAACAACATCACTCCAAAGCCAAGCCAAGGATTCAGGTAAAATTGCAGCGCCATGCTTTCCGTTATGGCCACCCGTCCCCTTTTCGAACTTAAAATCGTACCCTTTATACTTTAAGGCCGACTCCATTTGTAAATTGGCCAACCACCAATCCCCAAATTCATTATTTAGATCCTTGTTCCCATCCTGTAAAAAAACCTTGATGTCCTTGCGGTCTTGTTTTCGTATCATTGAAGGATAATTATGTCCTTGTCTAATATCTGTAAAACTGCCTATATGACTCATTACCCTGTGAAACTTCTCTGGATAAAACCAAGCAGCAGAAAATGCACATATACCCCCGGAGGACATACCTCCAATTGCTCTAAGTTTCGGATCCTCGGAAATATTATAGGCTTTTGCAATCTCCGGTATCATCTCATGTAGCAAAAATTTACCATAGGTTTCGGAAACTGAATCATATTCCAATCTTCTGTTCGATGCTTTCCATGGGCTATCAACTTGTGCTGAATCCACAGCATGTCCCGGGTCTATAAACAGGCCAATTGTAATTGGCATTTTTCCTTGCGCAATAAGATTATCAAAAACTATAGGAACTTTTAATTCACCAACGGTATCCGCATATGCATGTCCGTCCTGAAAGATCATAAGTGCCGTAGGATCAGCAGGATTGTATTGGCTAGGAACATAGAGATAATAGTCCCGTATGGTTTTGGGATAAATAGTGCTTTTCCATTGATGTTTACTCAACTTGCCTTTGGGAATTCCTTTATACGAATCGGAATTAGGTCCATTAAGATAGGACTCCTGAGCGTAAATCATTGACGAACACAACATCATTAAACACCCCAGTACATAAAAAGAAAAAGTTATTGGACCGGTATGGAAATTTTTCATTTTGGATAATTTAGTTATACATCAGCAACAATATAAGCATAAAATTACCGCCATATCCATATTACAACCTATTACTTATAAAGTTGACTCTTTGATTATTCTGTAGTATAACTATGACTTAAATCAATATTTGGAGAACAAATCCGTTGCCTTATTGAATGCCGCTTCAAAAGCCATCCAATTAACATTGGTGTCTGCCTTAGCAGCAGTAAAATAGGATAGCATTTTTTCGGTGGGCATATTACCAGTAAGTTCATCCTTTGCCATAGGGCACCCTCCAAAACCCTGTACTGCCCCATCAAATCTGCGACAACCGGCCTTATAGGCAGCATCTACCTTTTCATGCCATTTGGAAGGAGTGGTATGTAAATGGGCACCGAATTCGATTTCTGGAAATTTAGGAATAAGATTGGAAAACAAATAGTTTATTACTTCAGGAGTTGAAGAACCAACCGTATCGGAAAGTGATAAGATTTTCACCCCCATGTCCGCCAATTTTGTTGTCCATTCACCCACTACCTCAACACTCCATGGATCCCCATAAGGGTTACCAAACCCCATAGAAATATAGGTAACCACTTCCTTACCTGAAGCTTCGGCTATCCTTAAAATTTCTTGCAAAGTTTCTACAGATTGAGCAATTGTTTTATGGGTATTACGCATTTGAAAATTTTCGGATATGGAGAAAGGATATCCCAAATAATCAATGGATTTATGTTCTGAGGCGTCCATTGCACCCCTAACATTGGCCACAATGGCCAAGAGTTTACTGGTTGTCCTGGTAAGATCTAACTGAGAAAGAACTTCAGCCGTATCCACCATTTGAGGAATGGCACGTGGCGAAACAAAACTCCCAAAGTCTATAGTATCGAAACCACAATTAAGTAAGGATTGAATGTACTTTACTTTTTTTTCAGTTGGAATAAAGGTCTTAATGCCTTGCATGGCATCCCTTGGGCACTCTATTATTTTAACGGTATTGGACATTCCTTTGCTAAAGCTTTTTCAAAATTACTATTATTTATCAGATAATAATAGATAAACACCAATACCTACAAAAACAATGATCTGAAGCCATTTTAACATCTTACCCAATTGCTTGTTTTCCTTGATATATTTTGAAATAGTTCCAGAAAGAATGGCAATAGCACTAAAGATGGTAAAGGAAACAACTATAAATATGGCTGCAAGTATGTAGAACTGAACAACAATATTTATAGCATCACTGAACAAAAAGCCAGGAAAGAAAGCCAAGAAAAAAATAGTAACTTTTGGGTTGAGAACATTCATTATAAAACCCTGTTTATAAAGAGCTCCCAAGGATTTTTTAGCAACATTCCCATTGGATATCTCCAAGGCACCACTACTCTTAAATACTTTGAAAGCCAAATAAAACAGATAGATCGCTCCGAACAATTTTATTGCAAAAAATAAATTTGGGTTTTGTCTTATTATGGCGGAAACCCCAAATGCCAGTAAAGTAGCATGTACCAAACAGCCCGTCATTAGACCAGCCACTGTGGCAACACCATATTTTTTGCCATTGGTTATACTCTGTATCAATACAAAAATATTATCCGGCCCCGGAGAAATGGATAGAGCGGCTGTGGCCAATACAAATGTCACTAGTATGTCGTAATTCAAACCTAGGTATATTATTATTAAGCAACCAAGTTTGGAAAAATACCAATAATTTATCATCTTTTAGCTAAACATAGCGGGATAAATATCCTAACATTGAATGAGCCTTATCCAACTTTTTTATATCTTCAACAAAAAATAATATATGAGACCAGTTTTTTACACCATCGGCCTATTGGCGGCAATATTACTAATGAGTTCCAACGTCCCCGATACCATCAATTTAAAAGAGGATTTAAGTATGAAAATTTCAAAAAACCAAGACAGCGTATTGCGTCATGTTGTACTATTTAAATTTAAAGAAAATACTTCCAAAGCAGATATTGGGAAAGTAGAGGCCGCCTTTAGCGACTTGCCTTCCAAAATACCTCAAATAGTGGGTTATGAATGGGGACTAAACAATAGCCCTGAAGGATTGAACAAAGGATTTACACATTGCTTTTTCCTGACCTTCCATAGTGAGGAGGATCGCGCCATTTACCTTCCACATCCAGACCACAAGGCCTTTGGAGCCGTACTTACTCCCCATTTAGCGGATGTGACAGTGATTGATTATTGGACTAAATAATAGGTGTCGCTAAGAAAAAAAAAACGATTCCATGGCATTGGGATAAAAAAATAGGGCTGTCCAAATGCGGGCAGCCCTATTTTCTATGACTAATCTTTTATGAAGTTACAGACTACTGCCTATATAATTCAACTTTTAGTCTTGTTAATAATGGCCTTGTTAATTTTTTTGATAAGTGCCGGGCCTTCATAAATAAAACCTGTCCATAACTGGATGAGGTCGGCACCTGCCTCCAATTTTTCAATCGCATCTTCTGCAGAATGAATTCCCCCCACCCCGATAATCGGAAATGCCCTATTGCTTTTTTGCGATAAAAACCGAATTACTTCCGTACTTCTTTTGGTAAGAGGTCTACCGCTTAAACCTCCGGCTTCCTCCCTTAAAAGAACATTGGATTTCAAATTGTTGCGGGCAATTGTGGTATTGGTTGCTATAACCCCGTCAATTTCAGTATCCTTTACTATACCAATAATATCCATTAATTGATCATCGGTCAAATCCGGGGCGATTTTTAACAAAATGGGCCTTTCTTTATTTTTTTTGGCTATGGCCAATTTGGTATTTTCTTTTTTCAACTCCTTCAAAAGAGCCGTCAATGGTTTCCTATCTTGGAGTTCCCTTAAACCCGGTGTGTTTGGCGAGCTTACATTCACCACAAAATAATCCACATGGTCAAAAAGGGCATCAAAACATATTAAATAATCCTTTGCGGCCAAATCGTTGGGAGTTATTTTGTTCTTCCCTATATTACCACCTACAAGCACTCTATGAGTTTTCTTAAGATTTTCTACCGCATCAAATACTCCCTTGTTATTAAAGCCCATTCTATTAATGATAGCTTGATCATCCTTTAGGCGGAACAAGCGTTTTTTTGGATTTCCATCTTGAGGCTTAGGTGTCAATGTGCCAATCTCAATGAATCCGAATCCAAGATCCGAAAGTTCATTGTACAACTTGGCATCCTTGTCGAAACCTGCCGCCAATCCGACTGGATTTTTAAATTTCAATCCGAACAATTCACGTTCCAACCGCGGGTCATTGACCACATATATGGCTCTAAATATTCCTGAGAATCCTATTTTGGAAAAAAAACGAAGGGCATTAAAAATTAAATGGTGGACTTTTTCGGGATCAAATTGAAAAAGAATGGGGCGGATAATCAGCTTGTACATGAATAATATTTTTCGCAAAAATACAAACTACCTCAGCCAAACTATCTTATAAGTCCGCTTTTTATTAACATTTAAGATCTACCTATTCTGGTATCACCTCTAAAGGTTGTCTAGAAACTTCCTGGCAAAGTGAAACATACCTTTGGTACTGCTTTTCGTTGAAGATTGCTAAAAGTTTCAAGTCGTATTTTCCAAAAACTTGTTTCATTTTCTCCTCAATAACCTTATACTTGGCTCCCAATGCTGTTAAATCTTCAGGAGTGCTCTGGGGATGATTTTCAAAAAGATTCTTTCGCTCCTCATCCAACAATCTTGTTTCAATCTCCAGAGCGGCCTTAAATTCCTCCAATTTGGTTATTTGCTCCTCATTAAGTTGAAAAATTTGGATGATGGTATCGGATTCGGTGGCTCCAATTCCCAAACTGCAATCCTTTTGTGCCTGTCCGGAAATCCAGAATCCGAATGAGAGCATCAATGCTAAAAAAGCTTTTATATACATATGTCTTAATGCCTAATTAAGATACAAATATAAGTTAACTTGTGTTGCCCATAAAAGGTAAGATTGCTTTTCTGCCCAAGTGGTAAAACCATATTAATGATGCCTTCATCTTTTCCATTGCCTTAATTAGAATAATCCCATTGCACAAGGAGTGCCCAACAAAAAATAATAAGCTGTATTTTTGGTTAAAATTTAGTTTTATGCAACACATCATAGACCGATTCATCAGCTATATTACCATTGACACCCAAAGTGACCCCAGTTCAACCAGTACTCCAAGTACTGAAAAACAATGGACACTTGCCAATAAATTAGTGGAGGAACTAAAACAAATAGGCATGCAGGATGTGGTCATTGACGACAAGGCCTACATTATGGCAACTTTACCGAGCAATATTGATAAAGAAGTGCCTACAATTGGATTTATATCCCATTTTGATACTTCCCCGGATTTTACGGCAACCAACGTAAAGCCCCAAATTGTAGCAAATTATGATGGTGGGGATATAGTTTTAAATAAAGCGGAAAATATAATACTCTCTCCCAGTTATTTTGATGACCTTTTACAATACAAGGGCAATACCTTGATTACTACTAATGGAATGACTTTGTTAGGGGCAGATGATAAGGCGGGAATCACAGAAATAGTTACGGCCATGGAGTATTTACTAAAACATCCGGAAATTAAACATGGTAAGATCAGAGTAGGTTTTACGCCTGATGAGGAAATTGGCCGAGGAGCACATCATTTTGATGTTGCGGCTTTTGGAGCCGATTGGGCCTACACCATGGATGGAAGCCAAATTGGGGAATTGGAATATGAAAACTTCAATGCTGCCGGAGCTAAAGTCACAATTACAGGAAAAAGTGTACATCCGGGGTATGCCAAGGATAAGATGGTTAATGCCATACTGATCGCCAACGACTTTATTTCTCAATTACCCGGACATGAAGTCCCACAAAAAACTACAGGAAGAGAAGGATTTTTTCATGTACATCATATAAAAGGGGAAATTGAGCTGGCCGAAATTGAACTGATCATCCGTGATCACGATCTAAAAAAATTTCAACAACGAAAAGAGTTATTGCAACACATTACGGAAAAGCTAAATGCGGAATATGGGGATTTTATAAAACTTGATATCAAAGACCAATATTTTAATATGCGCGAAAAAATTGAACCCGTAATGCATATCGTTGATGTTGCCAAAGAGGCTATGGAAAGCCTTAATATTACTCCTATAATTAAACCAATACGTGGTGGCACCGACGGTTCTCAATTAAGTTATATGGGCTTGCCATGTCCCAATATTTTTGCAGGTGGTCATAATTTTCATGGTAAATATGAGTATGTTCCTGTAGAAAGCATGCAGAAAGCTGTTGATGTTATCGTTAAAATTTGCGAACTTACAGCTAAAGGATAGCGAAGGACAAGTCTTCCCTTCAGCATAATATATGGTACATATCTACTGTTGTAGTAAGATGAAAAATCAGGAAAAAATAGAAGCCTATTATGCAAAAGAACGGCCCTTCAAAGAGGGTATAGGACTTTTACGGAAATTGGCACTTAAAACCGGATTTGATGAAACCTACAAATGGGGCATACCCGTCTATACTATTGAGAATAAGAATGTTTTGGGCATTCTGGCTTTTAAACATCATTTCGGGATATGGTTCTATAATGGCGTCTATTTAACAGACCCAAAAAATGTACTTGAAAATGCCCAAGAGGGTAAAACCAAGGCCATGAGACATTGGAAATTTAATGCCTTGGAAGACATGGACCAGGCTACTGTGTTGACTTATTTCCAAGAGGCAATGGCAAACCAAAAAAAAGGATTGGTACTAGTCCCCGAAAAAAACAAGCCGTTTTCCGTACCTCCAATCCTTAAAAAGGCCATGGATAACAACAATGCCATAAAAATGAATTATGAAAGCTTAAGCCCCTACAAGCAAAGGGAATTTTGTGAATACATCTCTGAGGCCAAACAAGAAAAAACAAAAATGTCCCGCTTGGAAAAAAGTGTGGGACTGTTGCTCCAAGGCCTTGGACTTCATGATAAATATAGGAAAGGTTAGTAAGTGGTT
>TARA_R110000868_G_scaffold74337_2_pt1 | contig 49341 bp, 39 predicted proteins | sample TARA_R110000868 | Tara Oceans TARA_R110000868 (sample SAMEA4397489) | marine metagenome | biome: Polar Biome; feature: [SRF] surface water layer (ENVO:00010504); material: water (ENVO:00002006), including particulate matter (ENVO:01000060) such as... | depth 5 m | reverse complement strand
GATGGGACTCGAACCCACATACTTCTCCTTGCAAAGGAGGCGCTACTCCAGTTTAGCTACTGGGCCGATTATTATGCATAAAAAAAGCTCCCGATTAAGGAGCTTTATGTATTTAGTAATTTTTCAATTATTTATATACCAGTTTTGCCCCGATAGAGAATTATATCCCCTCTAGTTTTTGTCGCTACTGCTATGTTCATAATTGTTTTCATTGAATGTATTTTATTTTTTGTAAAGAAATTGTTAAGTAGTAATTCTGCTTTCGCTGTCCAAATATTTACCTTTTTCTTATATTGACTGCAAACATATAACTATTATATGTAACTACCAAACATATAACAAAAAATTTAATAAAAAGTTTTTCTGGCAGGATTCAAACCTGCAATCTCTTAATCCGTAGTTAAGGGTGTTGTTCAGTTACACCACAGAAAAATCTTAAAAGGTTATTTTTTCATACCACCTTTCTTGTACATAGTTTTTTTAGCACCACCTTTCTTGTACATAGCGCTAGCGGCTTTCTTCTTCATACCCGCACCTTTTCCTTTTTTCATCATCATAATAATTATATTTAAAGTTATTTTAATATACAATATTACCAATATAAAAAGCTAATTACAAATGTATTAGCAAAAAATTAATGTTGTGCCCCAAGTAGGGATCGAACCTACACGTCCATTACTGAACACCAGATTTTAAGTCTGGCACGTCTAACCAATTTCATCATCGGGGCATTAGTACCTCAAGTGGGAGTCGAACCCACAGAACTCCCGCTCCTAAGGCGGGCGACTTTACCAGTTTGTCCACCGAGGCATTTTGTTCATTATTATACTCTGTTCAGTTTAAATGAACGTTCACAAAATGTGAACAAGTGTGAAAGGCGGGGGTCGAACCCGCGATCTCCTAGACCACAACCAGGGGCTTTACCAACTCAGCTACGATCACCATATATTAGTTGGAGTACAAGGACTCGAACCTTGAACGACTGCACCAAAAACAGTTGTGTTACCATTACACCATACTCCAATATTTTTCCTACTATCCCTAGCAAAAATTGCCACGTAATATTTTCTATCTGTATCATCTACTCTTATACCTACACCTATATAATCGTAATTAGCCACCATTACTTTTTTGTGTATCGGACTGGCATCCCACCCCTTAACAACTGAAACCTCATCAGTATAACCGTAGGCAAGTATCTCTCCAACAGCCTCAACATTCATTTCAGCTATTACAACATCAAAACGTGAAGTAGCACCATTGTGGGTTAGGACTCGCAAACTCGCCATATCCGTAGCGGCAGCCCCCGCAACACTAGAGATATAATTAATTAAAACTAACTCATCTCTACCTAAAGAATTCCTGTAAGAATTGATCTCATCAACTAACTCTAACTCTCCATAAGAATATTCGTAGTTTATATCTACATACTCGTTACTAGGAACTTCAAAAGGAGCGCAATGAAAGAGCAACATTACTGTTACAAGTACAATAAAAAATTTTACTTTAGTTTTCATATCTAGAGTGTTAGTTAGTACTGCCAGAGAGAATCGAACTCTCGTTTCTGGGATGAAAACCCAGTTTCCTAGCCGTTAGAAGATGGCAGCAAGTACCTTGTTTTTTAAAGAGTTAAAGGCTAAACATCTCTTTGTCTAAGTGGCAGGGCTCGAACCTGCGGTCTCTTGCTCCCAAAGCAAGCGGATTACCAACTTTCCCACACCTAGATATTGCATACAAAAAAAGCTCCTAATTTCTTAGGAGCTTTGATATACTTATATAATAACTAATTAAACTGAGTCACTATTATCCAAATCATTATCTCCTAGCCCTGGTGGGGGAAGTGGTCTCTTAGGTAAACTCTGTTCTGTATGTAGTGCTGTATTTTTCATAATTTTAAAACCTTTTAAAGGGCCACATTTACGGTTCTGTGGTCAACCACTTCTTTTACCATTTTGGTAATGAATTGCAATAGTACGACAAATATTTTATACTGCCAAACTTATAACAAAAAAATTAACACCTAACCGCCATTAAGCATTGGCTTATATCTATAAACATTAAATAATAAGTTCTCTGCTGTCTTACATATAAAATCTATATTAGTATCAGACTGTTGGTACAAACGGTAGCAGTCAAAGCAAACGGCATCACAGAAATCTTTGTTATCTATGGACCTGTCTAATCCAGAAACTATATTATCACTGATATATGCCCAGAAATATTCTGTAAAATCTTCGAAATTCATAAGTTTTTGTTTTTTGCAAAATTAAAAAATAAAAATATAACAAAAAAAAGTGTTAATAAATTTGGTAGTTACATATAATAGAACTATCTTTGTTTTTTTAAATGTTAAAGTTTTGTTAAATATGAAAAATAGTAAACAAGAAATAATAAAATCCTTAGACTTAGTAGGGGAAATTTTCCCAGACATAAAGGAGGCTTGCGTTGAGGGGTACTACAAAATAGATACCGAAAGACTTAGCGGAATAGAGGAAATACTTAGGTGTATAAAACTATACGTGATATTGAAAGACATCCAAAAACTATCAGGGAGAAAACTAGAAGTATTATCTTATTACCTTAAGTTTGGCTACAGTAAGAAGACCAAGAAGGATATCATAAAAAATATAAAAATAACAGACAGTAATTTAAATAACATAAATCACGAACTCAGAAGAATGGGGGTTATAAATAGCGTAGGTTATAATCAGTCTTCAAACGAGGTGAGCGCGGAACTATTAGAGTTCACAAGATTTATAGTAGACGAAAAAAGAAATTATGTGTTAATAAAGATAAACTAAATGAAAGAGGGATTCAAAACTGTAGAGGAAATACTTCTTGAAGTGGCGAAAGAAGAGGGTATGACACTTAGGGAAGTAAAGGATGTTTGGAAACATCAAAAAGTTTACATAAAAAAGCAAATGGAGAAAGAAGATGTGTACTCTATATTCTTACCTTCAATAGGTACTTTATCTTTAAATGTAAAACAGTACACTAAAGAAATAAAAGGGAAAGCAAAAAGTTTCTACAAAGATTTTATAAATAAAGTAGAAAAACTATTACAGCACGAAAAATATTCTGAGTTTGGAAATGCCCACAAGAAAGTGACAGGAGTAAATAGGTTGGCACGATATATAATAGGGCACTACGACACAGGGATTAAGAGGACCAAAAAAATTATAGAACATAAAAATTGTTGGGATATAATAACTAAATACTCTAACGGAGCATTTGAAAAAAATAAATAACTATGGGAATATTAAAAGAAATACTTGATGGCCACGTAAACGAGTTGCGATCGATGACTGGAACTCAAGACGAAGTAAAAGAAAAGATTTTTTTAAAAAGAGGAGAGATCTGCTCTAGCTGCCCACTTAAACAAGGGAATATTTGTAATTCAAACAAATTTATAAACCCTGAAACATTAGATGTATCTAATACTGCAAAATCAGGTTATGCTAGAGGATGTGGTTGCAGGTTAAGTGCAAAACAAAGATCACCAGGAAGTAAATGCCCAGCAGGATTCTGGGGAGGCGAGTTTAATCAATAAAAATAAAGATATGGATTATAATTTTTTAGCTAAAAAAGCAATAGAAAAACTGTTTGAAGACACAGACTTAAGTGTAGGAGAAATAATCAGAGAACTTACTAAAGAGAAGTTCACAGGTTTAAAAGCAGAAAACAGAGGTGTGCTAACGAGCATATCAGATAAACAATGGTACGGAATAATAGAAAAGATAGCAGCCGAGGAACTAGAGGGAGACCCTGTTTGCAACGACTTAGACTGGGAAAAATTCGTATCAAAAACAAATTTATAATATGAGCAGACTCACACCACTAGCAGTAGTAGAGAAGTATCACGCAAAATACTTAGAATACGAAACTGCATTCAACAAAGAAAGTTCGAATAAAGCAGATATGGAAGCGGAACTTGTATCACTATTAGATTCAGAATTAGACGAAGACTCCGATGAGTTTATGGATAAGATGATTGACATTATGATAGAGAAGCCACAAAAAAAGTCAGATGTAAACAATTCTGCTTATAAATTCTATTTGTATACAGACTTCTATCTACTTACTCAAGAGGAGCCGTTACCAGAGAACATCCAAAAAGACTACGACTCTCTTCCCATAAAAGACAGTATTAAAACTTACTTTTCAGTAGAAGGAGAGAAATTCGTAAAGAATGAAAAAGAAGACATAACCGATGAAATGAGAGCTTATTTTAAAGCAGTCGTAAATCAAGTAAAACAACAAACGCAAAAATAAATGGCAGAGCCAAGATTTTTAGCGGAGTATAAAGATATATACTCAGGATTTTTAGGCCGTGCCCGTTCACTTATTGTGGATGGGTATTGGCATTTAAAAGCGAACCGCTCTCTCTTCAAGCAAAAGATAGAGGACTTCGGGCACATTCAAAGTGCGACAGACGGAGTTTTAGAAGCGCTGGAGATCCTGCTAGATGCCGCAGAAGGAGAAAGAGATAAACCAGGAGTACAACCGATGATTAACGAGGTACTCTCAATTGTAAATATACACCTAGAAAGGATAACAAAATACTATCCTAAAAACGAACCTCAAGGCTTTAAAACAAAAGACGATCAAAGAGAAGAGGGTAAGTTTCAGCAACTTGTGTTTAAAGGAGAGCAAAAGTTAAAGGCCAAGCTAAAAAATCTAAACGTATCTAATGATATGGACGGATTTGCAATTAGGTTCTTTGACGGTAGAATTGCAACTCTTCCTATGAAACAAGTGTTAAATGACTTAGTTCCAGAAATAGCTGCCAAAATAGAAAGCCTAGACATCGACTGGGACTTAATAATGGATAACGGGCTTTTCATTAATATGGAGAAAAGAGACATTCCAGACTACAACTCAAGCAAACATTTCTGGGACCAAGAGCCAGCAGCATTACAATTTTGGGTTTCAGAGTGGAATAAAATAAATAAAGGAATTATAATTGACAGTTACGAAATGTCCCCTTGGATGTACTTTCATTTAAATTACTTTAAAACACCTATTAAGAATCAAGGTAATAGGATTATAAACCCACCATTAAGGGATAACGAGTGGTACGTAGACGAGATTAAAAAGTATGCTGTAAAGAGAGCAAGAGAGCTAGAACCAGCAGGTATTCTTATATACGGGACCAGACGTTTCGCAAAATCAACAGCGGAGGCCTCTCACTGCCACCACGGTCTATTAATATACCCAACAGAGTCAGGAACAATAACAGCAAGTAACGGAGAAGATTTAGCATCTATAACAGATAAGATGAATAAGTCTATGGACTACATTCACCCTGCTTTCTCTGTAAATATTTTATCTGGTAAGAGCTGGGACAAAGAGACGGACATAGGCTTAAAAAGTAGTTCTGGAGCAAAGACATACTTACTATTTAAATTCTTCGTCATCAACACAGACTCAGGAAGTAAACGTGGTAGTCAAAAGACAGCGGGTGGAAACCCGATTATTTTTGTAGCCGATGAGATAGGTAAGGAAGAGTTTCTAAAAAGTTATAGAGCAGGTATACCATCTTTTGAATCAGATAACGGATGGGTATGCCAACCATTGTACGTAGGTACAGGCGGGGATGAAGACTTATCTGCCGATGCAGAGAGAGCTTTGGCTGATCCAGCAGGTAATGATTTCATAGAAATGGACTGGGATATACTAGAACACGGTATTCCAAAGCACCTTATTACTTGGAAAAGAAGAAAATTTGGATGGTTTATCCCAGCTCAAATGAGTACTAAAACAGGTTTCAAAAAGATAAAGACTAACTTTGCAGACTTCTTAGGAATAAAATCAGCGCAGCTTAGTAAGATTGAATTCTACCAAACAGATTGGGAGCACAATAATAATGTTGTAAAAGAAAGAAGAAAATCGTTATCTGGAGCAGCACTGCAAACAGAGATAGTATTTAGACCGATCGACCCAGAGGAGTGTTTTATGTCTGCAAAACAAAACCCATACCCAGCAACAGGTATTAAAAGACACAAAGAAAAACTTCAATCTGAAGGAAGCCCTATATACGGAACAGCGAGAAGAATAGGATTAGAAAGAGACAGGGACGATTTTACTAAAGTAAAAATGTTCCTAGATACAGTAAGGGAGCCAAACGAGTACCCTCACAACGGTTCTTTTACAGACTGCCCATTTTTACTCTACGGAGACTTCCCAGACGAAAGGCCTACAGACCCTTATAGATTTGTAGCAGGATTGGATGACTATAAGCAAGACGAGTCTAATGAGAGTAAGAAAGGATCTATAGGAGCTTTCTACATATTTGACAGACTGACAAGAAAAATAATACTCGGGCTAGCTAATAGGCCTGACCCTCACACAGATTTCCACAAGCAAATGCATATGGCCTTAGATGCCTTTAATGCTAAGTGTTTTATGGAGAACGAGGATATGGACTTCAAGAAGTACCTAGATAGAGTAACTGAACCGTCACTATACCTGTATAAAGGATTTGATGCTTACGATGACTTCTCTAAATTCCAAAACGGAACAAGGAAGTTTGGTTGGAGACCAGACAAGAACACGGTCCCTCTTGTAAGAGGATATGCAGTAGACTACACTAAAGACGACGTAGACTATAAGGATGCAGATGGAAACGTTACCCATACAATAGCGGGATACGAAAGGATAGAAGATATACAGCTAGCAGAAGAAATGGTAAAATTTAAACCAGACGGGAATTTTGACAGACTAGTTGCATTTGGATCTTGTTTAGCAATAGATTACTACTTGACTTGTAAATACATAACACCACAATCTAATACTCAAAAAACAGAAGAGGAAAGGAATCAACAATTTAAACCTGCTAGGAATAAGTTTTTCACAAAAACACAAAGGTCCCCTTTCAGTAGATAGTTTCAAAAATTTTAACATATTTTTAATATAACAAATAAATGTATATTTTTGCAATCTAACAAACACACAATAAATGTCTGATTTTAATAGCAATAAAGACTTTTCAAAATACGTAGGAGGAACACCATCGAGTAAAAGCGATTCACTGCCTATGCAAATGCTTGCCCGTTCTAAAAAGAACCCTGCTTGGCAGAGGTATGTTATGGATACACTAGAGACCATAGGCCTTAGACAAGTAAGAGAAAACAGAGTATTTGCAGATTACAGAAAAATGCAACAAGGTAGACTTGTTTATTCTGATTTTGACGAGACTCAAACCGATCTACGAGGGATAGCCGCCACAAGGCAGCAACAAAAACTACCAACATTTTTAAAACACTACGATTTAATTGGTAGGATTATAAACCTACTAGCAGGGGAATTCAATAAACAGAGAGATACTTTAAATATAGTATCGACCGATGTATTCTCAACAAGCGAGTTTTTAAGAGAAAAAGACTCTCGAATAAGAAAATTTACAGAAGACTACTTCAACAAAGAAATCGAAATAGGCCTAATAGAAAAAGGAATAGATCCTTACAAAGCAAATTTCCAATCAGAAGAAGAGAAACAAGCTTATCTTGAAAAATTAAAAATGGAGCGCGACTTAATAATTGCCCCAGAAGAAATTGAAAAGGATCTGCAAAAGAACTTTAAAACAGCTATCGTAGAGTGGGCTGAAAAAACTATGGAGAGTAATTACATAAAATTCTCCTTAGATATGCTGGATACCGAAGAGCTAATAAACTATTTAGCTACAGGAAGGTATTTTAGACACTATTACGTAGGCTACGATACTTATGAGCCAGAGACTTGGGATGTAGAGAGAACATTCTTCTCACAAGACCAAGAGGCCAAGTATCCGCAAGACTGTGAGTATGTAGGAACAATACATTTGTTAAGTGGGGCCAAACTACTTTCTAGATTCGGGCATCTAATTCCAAAAAATATTCAGGTTAGAATATATGGAGAAGATTTCTACGGAACTGGTTCAGAAACCGTAGGTCCTAGAACTTTCATAGAGAACGCGGGTGGAAAACCTACAAGCGTACCTCACGCTAGTTACCACCAGCAACAGACTGGGCAAGCTTTTCAAAACTTACTAGGAGTTCCCTGGGGAAACCAACATTACAAAGGAGAGAACGGAGAACTAGAATCAAGATACAATTGGTTAAACATAAATAATAACGGAAACAATATAGGTTTCGGAAAAGCATTCAGAGACGACATTAATGTAAGAACCGATCAAATTCAGGTTACAGAAGCTTACTTCAGGAGTCAAAAACTTATGGGGCTCTTAACTATTGAAAACCCACTTACAGAAACTCCTTACCAAGTAATGGTAGAAGAGACACTAATACCTGAGTTTATAGAGTACTACAAAATAAAGAAACAAAGCTCAAAATCCTGGAAAGAAGTAGTTGACTTCCCATTAGAAAACATAAACACAATAACTTACGGATTTTTACCTGAGATTTGGAAAGGGCATAAAATAAATGCAAGCAGTACAAATCTTAAAGAGGATTATATTTTTGGAGTAGAACCACTCGAGTTTCAAATAACAGGAACTAAAAATGAATTCGATTTAAAAATTCCCGTAGCGGGAATTATCTCATCTGGAATAGGAGAGATGATCAGAGCATTGCAAATTGACTATAATATTGTGATGAATCAAAACAGACAATATTTAGAGAAGACTATCGGTACTTTCTTTATGATGGACTGGAATTTACTTCCTAGTCAATTTAAAAATGAAAAAGGAGACACTACAGCAGAGCTAGTAGAAGAATGGAGAGAAACAGTAAGAGAATTAGGAATAGGTCTTGTAGACCAATCCCCAAGGAACACTAAAGGGCAGAACCCGAATCAAAATAACATACAGCAATACGACATATCCTACATAAACAATATTCAAATGAATATGACTTTAGCCAGGGATTACGAAGATAAGGCTTTTGCTATGATAGGGATCACCAGAGAGCGTTCAGGGAACCCTAATGAGTATATGACAGGAGAAGGTATTAAGCAAGGTGTGGAAGCATCTTACGCTCAGACAGAGGTTATATACAAAAGATTCAATACGGCCAAGGTAAAAGAAAAAGAGATTGAGTTATCAATAGCACAATATGCAGCTAGTAATGGTAAGGATATATCTGTGAATTACATCAACGGCCAAAACGAAAGAATAATACAAAACTTCGTAGACCCTAATTTTGCGTTTAGAAAACTAGAGGTATTCCCAGCAGACGATTCTGGTAAAAGAAGAGAGCTAGAGACTTTCAAACAAATTATATTACAAAGAAATACTTTAGACAGTTCTATATACGACTTAGGTAAAGTAGTTACTTCTGACAATTTCGTATCTTTATTAGAGTACGGATTAGAGCAAGAGAAAAAGAAGAACAAAGAAGTAGGCGAAACAAGAGCGCACGAAAAAGAATTGGTTGATATGCAAACTCAGGCAGCGCAAGCACAAATAGAAAAAGCTAATGAGAGAGAAGATAACAATAAACAGCTAGACAGAGATTCTCAAGAGTATATTGCAGAGGTGAGAGCTAGAGCAACACTAGCAGACAGCAATGTAAAAACGGATACACTAGACCAGTTTTTTAAGAAAGAAGAGCAAGAACAAGACAGGAGAGACAAAGAAATTACTAACGGACTTAAGCAACAAGACTTAGACTTAAAAAGTAAAAAACAAGATTCTGATGTAAAAAACAGTATGTCTAGCCTAGACTTGCAGTTCTTAAAACTAAGAGAGGATGCAAAAAATAGAGTAGCAAAAACAAAAGAAAGCCAAGATAAGGTAACTATAGCAAGAGTAAACACTTAATTGTCACAAAAAAATTAACGTAACAAAAAAGTTAATGTAAAAATTAAATTTACTTCATATTTTTAACATATTTTAAACAACAACAATAATAATATATATTTGCAATGAAAGATAATACACCAAAAACAGAATTTCAAGGGGCAATTAGTTTAGATGCTATTTTTGCAGCAACTTCTAAAAAGAATTCTCCAGAAGTTACTAAGGATATTAAACTGGATAAACCAGCTAAAACTGAAGACGAGGAAGACGAGGAAGACGTAGTAATACCAAACCCTATAAAACCGACACCAGCAAAAGCTCCAGAAGCAGTAGTAGAAACTCCAAAACCAGCAGCAGTAGCTACAGGAGAAACAGAGTCTTTTAAAACAGCACAGAGATTAATACAATTAGGTTTATTGGATGACTTCACTATTCAAACTTCTGACGAAGATGAAGACGGGACTCCAATTTCACAATTTACTAGTATGACTAGTGATAACCTGGAAGAGATCATAAAGATTCACAAACAGGAAAAAAGTAATGAAATATCTTCTAAGTACATAACTAAAGAAGGTTTGAAAGAGCACCAACTTAAAGTAATAGAGATACTTAAAAACGGTGGAGACCTTTCCAAAATAGCAGAGACAGAAGACGATGCTTTTAAAAGGCCTTTTGAGGGATTCGATATGGAAAACCAAGAAAGACAGATAGACGTTCTTTACAAAGATCTTACAGTAAACAAGAAGCTTAGCCACGAGAAAGCTATCAACCTTATTAAGATAAGTATCAGTACTGGAACAATCGCACTAGAAGCACAAGAAATTTTTGAGTCCTATAGAAGCTCTCACGCTGCATACGTAGATAAGATGCTAGAGGAACAGAAAAAAGAAAAAGAATTTACAGACCTTAACTTTAAGGAAAATAAAAAGTCTTTAATAGAAAAATTCAAAAACGCAGGACTAAAGGAAAGTGTTTATAAAAAGGTTGCGGCAGAGTACTCAAAGAAGAACGAGAGCGGAGAGTATGCATTAGTAGAAAAACTAAGAGGAATACTAGACAACCCAGAAGATAACCACGAATTGATTTTACACTTAGTAGATAAGAATATTTTCAATGAAACTTTTCAAATAAAGTCAGCTCAAGAAGCTCAAAAAACAATCGTACGTCTAGCATCTGGAGCACAATCTAAAGGTAACAGACAGAGTTCTAAAACAGAAGAACAGACAACTAGCACACCTTGGATGCGAAACGCACAAATATACAACGAAAGTATAAACCAAAAATAACTAAAATTTAAACAATAAAAAATGGCATTTACTCAAACAGGCGGTATTCCGCAATTTATATCAGGAGATAGAGTAGTACAGTTCCACTATGCAAAAGACTTGCGTAAGAACCCTCTTTCCCTTGATCTACCTACGTCCCAAGCATATATGGACGGAGAAGACCAATTTAAACACATTGGGGAACTAGGATTTTTCGGACAACGCACCACAACAGCTAAGCCTTTTACAATTGACATTCTAGAGAATCGTCAAGTAATGGAAACAGCTCACGATGGAACGTTTCAGTATGATGTACCTTTCTATGCGAATGAGCAGTGTGTTACTAAAAGAGACACATCTACAGACGTAGAAGCACCAGGAATCGATGAAGGTACTTTTAAAGTAGTTCTTTCAGAAGAATTCAAGCCTTGGGATGTATTAGCTACAAACGTATATTACGGCCAACAAATCATTGTTACCGAAGACCCAGTTCTACAAAAAGGAGACAGCTTCGAGCACATTGTAAAATTAAACACTAATAACAACAAAGAGTCTTACGAGCCTTCTAACTTAGTTGAAGGAGTTACTTATTTCAAACTCTTTAACGTATTAGGGGGAGAGAGAGATACTTTCTTATCTGGAGTTAGAGTTCCTAACAGACCAAGCTACTTAACTTGTGAGTTTCAAGTAGGTGTTGGATCTGGTGCTGAATTAGACGTAAGTGCAGTAGCAAATATCGGATCTAAAATCGGTACAAACTTTAAGCAAGGTTTCATTAAGGACCTTAATATGGACTTCGAACAGTTTACAAGAACTTGGGGAGACGTAGCGGTTATTATGGACAAAGCAGCAGACGGTTCTGTTATTGCAGAATCAGCTCGTTTATCAGACGTTGCAGAATGGTTGGTAAAACGTGAGCATTTAAAAATGATTGAAACTAGAGCTATGTTTGCTCGTCCAGCTAGAATTAGCGTAGGCTCAGGTCACGTTACTATTGCAGAAGGACTTTGGTTCCAATTAAGACGTGGTAAAAAAATCCCTTACTCAAGAAAAGGTGGTATTACACGTAGACACATCAAAGAAGCTACAGAGTATGTTTTCCAAGGAAACGAAATGGAGCCAGAAATGAGACACATCAAGTTCAAAGCAGGTAAGTATGCTTACGAGAATGTTACAGGAGGAATCTATTCTGAAGAGTTTAGTGACCAAATGGGACGTACTTCTAACCTTACTAACGTATTTGGAACTGACGGACAATTAGGAATGAGCCCAATCACAGCTACAAAGGATGCCTATGGAAACATAGAAATGACTTTGAAAGCATTAAAAGTGAAGCAAGTATTCCTTGCAGGAATCGGAAACGTAGAAATTGAATACGATCCATCTTTAGATTACTTAGGAAATGTAGCTGACAGATTATCTGCAGGTATGCATCCAAATGGAAAATCTCACGGTGCGTATGCAATGGTTATCTGGGATGCGCGTAAGCAATCTTACTCTAACAACAAATACCAACCAAAAGGTGTAGATTTCGTTGAAGGAGCTCCAGAAAATTCTAGTGTTTACTTGGTTAAAAAGCCAGGAGATTTCATCTACTCAGGTAGAACAAATGGATACTACGATCCTTACAGAACTAGTGATATCCTTTCTAGCGGTAACAAACAACGTTTTGTTGACTACTGGTCTTGGGATGCAGGTTGTGCTTATTTCTTAGCAGACCCTAGTGCATTTGTAATGATTGAACTAGTTGAAGAAGACAGAAGAGGTTATAACTAATAAATAAAAGAGATCCCCTTACTAACAAATAGGTAGGGGGAAACTCTTTAAAAAATTAAGGTTTTTGTACAGACTCGTATTAAGAATTATATTTGTAGCAGAAAAACAACAAAAATGAAACAATTTACAGTTAAAGTACCTGGGATAGACTTTGAACTATCCTCGAACCAGATATACCACATAAGAGAAATCGCAGATGCGGATGCTCCTGATGGGTATCAAAAACAAGGGATAACAAAACACCCATTACCTGGAATAGCGGAAGGAATTATAGTTCCTTACCACGAAGCAACAAGAACTTGGAACACAGGCTTCTTTAAAGGTAGCGCTTGCTACTCAAAGGAAGTGCCAATTAACACAGGTAAAATTCTTAAACTAATTGAAGATTCTCTTATGCCAGAACTAGAAGTTCTCGTAGAAGGAGATTTAAGAAATGGTAAGAGTAGTAACAATAGATTCTTTGACGAATTTACACCGTTTAACGGAGAGGGTTTCGGAGAAGACACATCTAAATACAAAATTAAAGGTGGGAATATGTTTAACACTAAACACCCATTAGAGTTCTTAGCTCTATGGTTCGCGTTACTAGGTAAACAAATAATGCCGCCAAACAACCAAAACTCCCCTTCATATAAAAGTTGTGCTTTTATCCTAGAAGACAAGAAACAATCAACATCTCTAGAACAAGATAAAGAATACGACAAGTCTGTGGCTATGTCAACAGTAATGTACCTAGTTAATAATAAAGACAAGAAAGAGCTTAAACATTTACAAAACATTTTCGAATACGTCAACCTAAGCTTGACTATTGCAGAAACAGAAACTAAACCATTAGTATCTATTTTTGGTAGATGGTGCGAAAAAGGAGGATACAACAATGAAAATGCTGCAACTTTTAATGAAATATTTGAGAAGTTTAAAGCAGAAGAAGACAGGGAAGAATTAGTAGCTTACATAAAACTTTTAAGAGATATAAAAACCTCAAAAATAAAAGTAGAAAGACACGATATTTTACTTGACGGACAAAACTTAGGCCCAGACAAAAAAGTAGCGGCCAGAAAAATAGTCGCAGATCAAGAACTGCACAAAGCGTTTTTACTGATATAAACATAGAAAATGAATTTTGAAGAGAGCTACCAAAAATATTTAATTTTAAGCGAGTCAAACGGAACAACTGATAAACTTGCTACTGATAAAGGTAGATATGCAGTTAAGTACAATGTCGCTCAAAATAAAATTATAGAGTGGTTCATCGAGAACAATTCTACAGACGAAAACCGATACTTACAAAGTATAAAAATACCTTACAAAAAACTAGAGTTATCAGAAACTAAAGACGATTTCACAAGTTTTTTAATTCCAAAAAATTATTTTGAATTTATAGATTTAAAAGTACTAGCTTCAAAGAACAGTTGTTTAAAACAATTGTTTAGGACTAGAGAAATAAAAGGGGAGAACGTAGGAGCTTACATTATAGACTCAAACTTAAACCCCTCTTTTAAATACCGTGAAACATTCTACACAATTGCTGCAAACGCAGTTCAAGTCTACAAAGAAGACTTTACAATAGACTCCGCTGAAATGTCTTATTACAGATATCCTAAACAAGTAGAGCTAGAAAGACCAGATAATCCAGAGAGCAAACTAAAAGACGAACAATTAGAGTTCGACGACAAGCTTATAAATAGAATAATATTTATGACAGTAGCTCTACAAAGTTTATCAGCTGACGACCCAAAGTACCAAGCATTTAAACAAGAAACAGTACAAAAATTTTAAACAATAAAAATAATAATTAAACTTAAAAATTATGGCTTATAAACCGAAAGACCAATTTTTCCCTGCGTTAGTAGAAGGAAACGTAAGACTTACAGGAAGTTCCCTAACCTTAGGAGAAGGAGAACTTGCTTTCGTTGACGTTAGTAAAACGACAAAGGATGGAGTTAAAATATTGGCAGACTTTTCCCCTTTAGCTCCAACAGCTAAACTAGCAATTAGAATGGGAGAACCTAAAGACAATGTTTCTCGCTCAGAAGACAACAAAGCAATCTCAACGATTCCTTTTAAGCTTCAAGACGTTGTTAACATTTACGTAGATGCACCACAAAAAGCAGGAGTAAGTGTAGATGATTTCATTATCGGATACAACGGAGCTGTAGGTTCAGAAATCGATATGGAAAACGCTGAGAATGAAGTTATCCAAGTTGCCTTAAAAGGAGACTTAATGGGTATGATCGGACTTCCAGACCGCAAGCACGTAGCCAACATCAACCTTACTGCACCTATTACAGGAGTAAAAGGAACAGATTGGACAATGCACGAAATAATAGAGAACGCTTACTTAGAGCTTAAGAACTATCAATTGCCAGGAAATATTCCTATTACTAATTACGTAGACATTATGTTAGTAAATAGTGAAAATGGAATCTTACCAGGAACACCAAATACTTTTTACAACCTATCAGTTGTTGATGATGGAACTTACTCTGCATTAGGAGCGGTTCAAGCACAGTACCCAACAGCGGATGTAAAAAGATTGAAATGGGACTCAGGTAGTACTACTTACTCTGTATTAGGTACTGCTTTACCAGCAGCTTACCAACAAAAAGCAGACTTTAAATTAAAAGGATGTGATGCTTGCCCAGCAGGTTACACAGCTTTAGAGCAAGGTTTTGTATATGAAGTAGTAATTGCAAACCCAACTGATCAAACAGTAGCAGTACAAGCTTTGCCAGGAGCAGAACTTGCATCAGCAGTATTGAACGATACAGTAGGAGATACTAATACTTACTCAGTAGTAACTGACGATGAGTTGACTCAAGCAGAAATAGATGCATTTATCGCAGCTAACTTATCAGCTGTTATAAACTTGATCGCTACAGATGTAGCAGATTTATGTGCATCTGCTTTACCAGCATCAATCGCTTGGATTGCAGGAGAAGTTTGTAACTCTACAACAGAGGCTTACACAATTACAGTAGCAGACGACGAATGTGGAGTAAGCAGATTAGCAGAGATTCAAGCAGCGTTCCCTAACCTAGTGATAGCACAAGGAGCATCAGCAGCTTGTCAAACAACTTACACTACTTCAGTTATCACTGACTTAGTTTGTGAAGAGTGCGACCCAATCTTTAGAACTATCTTCCAATCAGAAGCGCCTAGCCTTTTTGACGGAATTGGATGGACTAAAGCAGCAAAAGTTTATTCTCCAACTGCAAAAATGGGAATTAGAGTTAGAGGTAAAAGATCTACTCTTTCTGGAAACGAATTCTTAAGAGACGATATGCCTTTCTTCGACGGGTCTGTAGAAATCTCATTAGTTGGTGGTTTTCCATCATATACTAACGAAAGTTACTTATATGGAACAAACGATAGATTCACAGTTAAGTATTTCTCTCGTAAATCAGCAGCTCATAACTTAGGTGGTAACTTACGTAAGTTTGAAGAAGAAGCTCAAATGCACTTTAGAGGTAGATCTCGTTACGCAGGTAACAACTACGGAAAAATAGTTAACGGACAAGAAACTAGATTTGAAGGTCTTAAAAACTACATTGTGTACTCAGTAACTATTGCACCTCACGCGATTGCAAGTAATTTCCAACAAGCACAGAATGGAGCTTACACTTACCACTTCGCAGTGGAGTTAGGTAAACAAGGGGCTCTAGAAGACGTATTGAATAAATTAGCAGCAGCATCAGGACTTCCATTAGTTCAGGCAGTAGCTAAGTAATAAAATACCTAAATAAATAGGGGCATTACCTTTCTAACGAGAGGTAGTAGCCCCTTTTTTTTAATCTCTTTATATAAATATAAAGTAAGTAACCAAAATTAAAATGAGTTTAAATGAATTTTTTGGCGTAACGGAGCAATTTGTAAGCGCAATAAAGATTATAATATATTCAGTTTTCGTGTACTTAGGGATTGATGGGGATGTAGTAGAGGTACTATTCGTGCTTATGTGTGTAGACACAGTACTAGGAGCAACTAAAGCAGTTGTACTAGGGAAACTTTTCACTTTTAAAAAACTACTTTGGGGATTTGTAACAAAACTATCTGTTTTGATTATCCCTATGGTAATGGCACTAGTAGCTAAAGGACTTTCATTTGATTTCAAATGGTTTGTTCTAGCCATACTCAACGTATTAATCGTAGCGGAAGCTTTTTCTTCTATGACCAATATACTTAGTATAAAATCAAAGAAGAATGTAGAAAATGTAGATTTCATATCCTTACTACTAAAAGCGATAAGACAAGGTCTGTCTAATATAGTAACAAAGTACTTACTGAGCATAAGCTTAGGAATAGAGAAGGTGGATGAAAAAATAGAGAATGAAACCGAAACCGAAACCGAAACTGAAGAGGATGATTTAAAATAGGATTATGAATTACATAGAAAAATTTCAAAAAGAAAATAAGTTAAAAGTAGACGGTTCCATAGGTATAAACACTCTATTGAAGATGAAGCAAATGTTTAACTTACAAACAGATGAAGAAACAGCACACCTAATCGGGCAGCTAAGCCACGAAACAGTTGGATTTACAAAAGACACGGAAAACTTAAGATATTCAGCAGAAAGATTATTAGTAGTTTTTGAAAAGTATTTCCCTACCGAAGATATGGCTAAAGCATACGCTTACAAACCAGAGAAGATTGCAAACAGAGTTTATGCAAACAGAATGGGTAACGGAAACGAAGCCAGTGGTATGGGATGGAAGTATAAAGGCAGATACAGCGTGCACACAACAGGGTACAGCAACTATAAAGCATTCAGTGATGCTATGAGAAACCCTGCAATAGTAAGTGACCCAGACAGCACTATAGTGGAGTATTTTTGGAAAGCAGGCTTATATTTCTTTCACCAAAACAACTTATTTTCACTTACTAAGACAGTAGATTACAATGCAGTGAGAAAACTAACTAAAAGAATAAACGGAGGGTACAACGGACTCAAAGAGAGATACGATTTAACTATGAAGTTTTATTCTATTTTAAAAAAAAAGTAAATGAAGAACAAGATACTATTATCAATAATAGCCCTGCTGATATTATCAGTGGGGATTCTTTGGATACAGAAGTCAAGAGCAAAGAACCAAGTATTCCAGACACAACAAGAGTTGAGAAAAAAGACGATAGCCCAGGATTCTTTGGTAGAATTATCAGATGGATACTATCAAAAATTAGTGGCCGACACACTGACAGCTAAACAACTAAAGAAAGTAACTTCCGAGCTAGTAGAGCTAAAAAGAAGAAAACCGATCTCAGTAACTTCCGTAGTAGCAGCGCCAAAGAGTATAAAAAAAGACGTAGATAAAGTAGTAGTTGAAAAAGACTCGATATTTGTTGAAGACTATTACCCAGATAAATTAAAACCTTTCCTAAAGTACACTAATAGAATATCAGTTAAAACTGAAAAAGGTAAATCTGAGTTTAAATTTAACAAAATAAAACTTACTCAAGTTGTCACTAAAAAAGAAAACGGACTCTACCAAGTAGACTTTGTAGCACCTGAATTCCTCGATGTATCTTCCATAGATATACAAGCGGAACCTATGAAAGAAAAAGAAAAAGATAACTGGGGAACAGTAATCGGAGTAGAGTATGGCAGAAATTTAGACTCTAATAGAGACGTATTCGGAGTCAACTTATACAAGAGGTACAAAAGGATATCCATAGGTGCAGGCATAGACAGTGATAAAACTGTAAAAGGAGGAGTCAGGATTGAACTCTAATAGAATAATTAATACAATTTTTAATACGGTAACTATTACCTAATTTTGAACGATGGCAATACTAGACAAAATAAACTTAGATTTTCAAGTATTAAGTGCAGGGGACCCAAAGATTCTTGTAGTTATGGATACTTCAGTGTGGGGAGCTATAGAGGACAAGCCCTCTGTAATTGACATAATTGTGCCAGGTTCTACAAAGACAAGGACCTATAATTTTGTCAAAGGAAAGTCAAACGTATTTAACTCTTCTAATTTACTCATATCCCCAGTAGGGCAGTATAAGGAGTTAGCAGACGGAATATACAGAATAACAATAAAAGGATCTCCAGATAGCAATTGCAAACAAAGAGACTTCTTAAAAACCGATAAAATAAGACTTCTTATAGGAGACTTATATTTAGAAGACTACTTTACTTGTCAAGATATTCAAAATAACAAACTAAGAATATTGAGAGATGTAAAACTTTCCCTAGACGTAGCTGAAATACAAGCAGCTAACGGTAAGGTAAAGGAAGCAGCAAAAGGCTTAGCAGACGTCTACAGCAGAGTAAGAGACTATATAAAATGTAGAGAGTAATATGTCACAACAGAGTATACATACAGTAAATTATGAGAGCATCATTGATAAGACTAAAAAATCGATGGTATCATCTTACAATAAAAACAAGCTTTATACTAGGTTTGCATTAGGACAAGAAGAGAATGAAGATGTAATCGAGCACAACTCTATTATGTATGACATATTGAAAAACGCAAACTGCCACACAATAGATTTAGTAAACGCACTACAGCAGCCGAGCTTTAAAAAAACAAAGTACGGGATAAAGGATGGCGCAATAGTTATTGAGGATAACAGTGATCAACTATATAAGATTTGGTTATCTAAAGGCAATATGGGTACTATAGAAGACTTCTTCGATAGTATAACAAAAAATACAATAGATAACTTAACTATTTGGGAAGATGTCGAATGGTAACAATAATTTAGATCAGCTTTACAAGAAAAAAGTAAAGCCAGTTAAAGGAGAAGGAGATGCGCTATATTTTATAGGAGATGCAAACTCAAATTTCATAGACTTGTACGTTACGGATAAAAAAGGAAACTTAATTCCAGTGGTAACTAATAGCAGGTTCAGCCAAGTAACAGATATAAAAGTAAGTAGTTACAAAGTAGACACTACAAATATAGGTCAAAGCTACTACTACGGATATCAATATGAAGACAATACCTTTAAAATAATAAGAGTACAAAAAGGTAATATTGTCAACCAAGAAAAAGCAAGCATAACAACAGGAAATTTAACGACGAACTGGGCAAACCGCACAACATTAACATACAATTAACAAAATAAATAAATAAAAATTATGGCATTTAACGCAGCAGACTGGAGTATTACCAGGAACGGAGCGGCCTTAGACGTAAGATATATCGGAGATGCTCACGCAGGCGCTTCCCCTTCATATTCTACAACTATTGAGCTTCACAGGGCATTAGGAGACTTCGCGGATGACGAAGTAGATTTCGGAGACGACGAACTATCCATCATTGACCAGACTCCTTCGGACAGGGGTGGTGCGGATACCAACATTACATTACTAAACGGATGTAATATTGACGATTTATCTGTAGAGCACATTTACGATGGATCTATAACACAAGCTGTGGGGGATACTATCTATGACGGTATTCAGACTTTTGGTAACTCTGTAAACATTCAGATAATACAAAACGGAGCTAGAATTGTAAATGACTTCTGGAACGAGCCAAAAATGCTTGTAGCAGTATCTGATGCAGCTTCTGCGACAACACACAGATTTTTAGTAAAAGTAAGAGATGCGGGTGCAGATATCGACGGAAGAAGATTACTTGGTACTCAAAGAGAGCTTGGTACTTCTTACACTGAATTTTCTATTGGTGGTGGAACCAACAGAGGTAACAACACATTAGCACTAACGGCAAACAGCAATTTGAACAATGCTTCAATTGAATCAGTAATAGCACTTTGGACAGACATTGTGAATGATGTAGAAGGATACACCCCTATTGATGCGGATGGTAATTCAATACCTGAATTTTACTACTCTGACTGGGAGCTAGGTTCTAGAACAAAAAACAATTTTTACGAAAGAGCACAATGGCTTCAACGAAGAGGTACAGTACAAACACTTTACGGACTTCCAGGAGACGTTTTTAGAGGTATTACTCACGAAATAGATATAGACACTGCCACAGGAACTTTTGTACAGCCAGAGGCCGTTACTTGGACTGGAGGATCGGGACAACTCTTAGCAATAAACTCAGTAACTGCAGGAACAAAAATGTGGATACAACTTCTTTCAGGTGTTGTACCTGGAGACGGTGTTATTATCACAGGGACATCTGGAGCAACAGCTGCGGTAAACATACTTATTACACCAAGACAGGTATCACTTCCTTTTATAGGGGCCTCTACTGGTTCTGCTATTATCGGTGCTTTTGGTATAGGTATAGGTACTAATAACTTGACTCAAAACGAAAAGTTAATCGATCTTACTGGTACGCTTAGAACACCACCGAATAATGTTACTTACTCTGTAAACAACACTATTGCAGGTGATTACGTAATCTCAGCCAATAACTTATCTGGTAATTTTGACTTCAATCAACTATTAACTCAAAATACTTATAGCGGTGCAGCAGTAACTTCTATTCAAATGTCAGCACCAATCCCAACGGATATCCCTTCCTCAGGAACTTTTAGAATTCTATTAGACACAGGAAGCTACAGAAGAATAGTATACAGCTCTTTCAGCGGAAGTACTTTCACTATCCCTTCAACAGATTTCTCTGGAATAGGAACAGCCACAGCGGGTAATGGCGCCTTTGTAACTTACATAGATAGACCAGCTACAGGAACTACAGAAACTACAACTTATGTATTCTCTTCTCCTAGAACTTTCTTTACTAGAGTTAGAAACGCTACCCCAGGAAACGAAATAAAAACATTTGAAACAACAGCACTTGTAGGTTCTGGTGGAGGTGCATCCACAGTAAGTAGAATCAGTGACTTTTAAAAAAAAGAATATAAAATAAATGGCAGCAGCACTATACACAACAGATCTGGTAGATATTTACACTGATGCAAGTGGTGGTGCTGCTGTTTTAATAAGTAGCGGTGGTGGAGGGCAAAGTGCTATTACTGACCCTGAAACAGACGACTACATTCAAGGAGCTAGCTCCATTTCAAGAAACCCTTGGTCTTCCTCGATTAGAGGTATTGTTTACACCTCAGCAGCAGCACAAGCAGTTGCAGCTGGAAATGCTGTATTTATCTGGACAAAAGCCGATGTATCGCAAGCACTAAACACGAAAGCCTTAGGTGGGATTCAAGTTTTAGTTGGAAATGCTTCTACTGCACTAAATGCTTATTACGCTGACGGTAGTGACAGCTATACTTTTGGGGGTTGGAAATGCTACGCTATAGATCCAACACTAGCACCAAATGTAACAATAGGAACTCCTACAGCGGTAAGACAAAGTTTTGGGGTAAGATGGGATGTACCTGCAACAGGTCCATCTAAAGGATTCCCATTTAAAATAGATGCTATACGTAGAGGGAGAACCATAATAACTACTCAAGGAGACCTGGCAAATGGCTACGCTACATTTTTAGCTGCAGCTGTTTTTCAAGGAGTCATTACCAGACAATGGGGGCTGTTCCAAGCACAAAACGGTACTTACTTACAGCAAGGATTATTTAGACAAGGAACTTCAGCAATAGCAGTAGATTTTAGAGATTCAAACAGAGTTATATTTATAGCTGCCACAGATTTCGTAGGTTCAAATTTTAATGGATACGAAATAAATAATGCTGCTAGTAATATACTATGGAACAATATAAGCATAAGTGCACTAGGAATTGTTTCTAGAGGTAATTTTGTAATAAACAATAATCCGACAGTACTTTGGGATACTTGTACTTTTACAGATGTAGGCACGTTTGTTTTAGGAGGAGCTAACACTACAGTGACTCAGAGCACTTTTAGAAGAACAGATTCTATAACTTTAAACTCAGCTTCATTCACAAATAATGTAGTAACTAATAATAGAGCTGCAAGCTCTATACTAGCATCTAGTTTAAGTAGCATAACAAATTGTAATTTTATTTCTGACGGATCTAATCACGCTGTAGAAATAAACTCGTTAGGAAACGGATCTATGAGCTGGGGAAATACATCCTCTGGATATGCAGCCGCTAATGGAGTAACAGGAAATGAGTCAATTTTTGTAAATGTCGCTTCGGGGATACTTACCATAAATGTTCAACCTGGAGCCACAACTCCTAGTATTAGAACAGCAGGGGCAGTAGTTACGGTTATTGCAGGTGCTGTGGACTATACTTTAACAATAAGAGACACAGCTTCTAACTTATTACAAAATGCAAGAGTATTTTTGGTTGCTGAAGCAGGAGGGCCACTACCTTACCGAGCAGCAGTAACTATTACTAGATCGGGAACTACCGCAACTGTAACACATACAGCACACGGACTATCGAATGGAGATAAAGTAGTTATAAAAGGAGTAGACCAGAGAGAGTATTACGGAATACACACAATATCAGGAGTAGCTACAAACAGTTATCAGTTTACAGTAGCAGGTAGTCCCGCGACTCCTGCAACAGGAACGATATTATCTACATCTGTATTGATAAGCCAACTGACGGGCGCGGACGGAAAAGCTTCAGGAACTAGAACTTTTGCTTCTAACCAACCTGTAGGGGGAAGCGTTAGAAAAGCTTCTTCAGCGCCATTTTTTAAAACAGGAACTATAGTCGGAACAATAAACAATAGTACAGGGTTGAACTTAACCATCACTTTATTAAGTGATCAATAAGGAATATAAATGACAGTTACAATAAATTGGCCAGATAAAATAATAAATGTATCAAGAGGAGATTTAACTTTGGTACAAACTTCCCCTGTAGAAATTAGAGAGTTAAATTTAAATGAATTCAGATTAAAATTAAAGGACCTAGAAGACGACGAGGAAGGTATGGTCTTTATAAGAACACATAATCACAACACAGAAGTTCTTTTAGGAGGAATCGTTTACGCTAGGGTATTAGAAATAATTAATGGGTATACAGTTACATTTGAAGACGGGCAGTACGCAGTAAATATAATTGGAGCCAATAGTAATGTTGGGGATGTTGTCAATGTAAATCAAGTATCAGTTAGAACCGCAAACTCAGCGGGTCTTATATCTAACCAAGCTATCGAGTACGCTTCTTTTAATGGAGGAGTAACAGTTGATGTAATAAACGGAACTGACGGGGTAACATTCCCTATTGGAACACCGAGATCACCTGTAAAAACTGTGCAAGATGCAGTATTCATAGCCCAATTTAGAGGCTTTGCTACATTGTTTATAAAAGGGGATTTAACTCTAGATACGGGGGATAATGTGGTTGACTACCAAATAATTGGTGAGGCTACAAATAAAACATTTATACATATAGCAGATGGCGCATTAGTTTCAGGTATAGAAATACAAAGTGCTACAGTTGAAGGAATATTCGATGGAAAGGCAAGCTTTACACAATGTACTTTATTAGATATATCTTTCGTTGAAGCTGAAATGTCAGAATGCACACTTAAAGGTGTTATTAAATTAGACGGAACAGGGAATACTATTATAGAAGACTGCAGAGATGGATTATTATTAACGACCACAAGCCCTACAATAGATTTTAATAGCTCAGGACATAACCTAGGTGTTAGAGACTACCACGGAGATTTAAATATTAGAAATAAAACACAAATTGGAAGCGTAGAAATAAATATGAACTCAGGAGGTAGGATTACATTAGAGCCTACTGTCACTGCAGGTAGTTTAAGACTCACAGGAGTATTGAACTTAATCGATAATAGTACGGGAGCTGCTATTGTAAACGATTCACAGGTAATCTACCCAGAGCAATTACAGCAAGCTTCTTTTGGAAACGAAATTAGTATAGATGTAGAAGCAGGGAAAAGCGGAACTAAGTTTCCAACAGGGACAAGTCAACACCCTGTAAACAATTTTGACGATGCTAAGATTATAGCAGACAAAATAGGAATAAAAACATTTTCAATCAGAGGAACTTTGCTTCTTGTTGATAAAGATATATCCAACTACATTTTCTCAGGAGAAAACAATATAAGCTCGGTATTAATATTAAACGGAACAGGTAACTTAACAGTAAAAACAAGTTTTAAAAACCTACAATTAATAGGGATATTAAACGGTTATGTATATGCAGAAGCTTGCCTATTGAGTTCTATATCAGAAATTGGAAGCAGCGAGTTCCCTACTTTATTTAGGGATTGTATATTATCCGCAGATTACTTAACATTGCCAGCATTAAAATTAAAAAACATAGTTGATGGGTATAGCATTCACTTAGTAAATTGTGCGAGTGGATCAGCGGGGCCCTTACCGTCAACAATAGACTTCAATAACTCAAACTCACCCATAGCTTTCAGAAAGTACGGAGGAAGTTTAACGGCAAAAAACATCACTGGTAACACAGACAATACGTTTGAATTCTCCCAAGGAGAGCTGACAGTCGACTCTAGCTGCACTAGCGGTAATATTAAACTAGGAGGAATATACAAAATAAATAATAACGGAACCTGCACTATAGAAGAAAGAAGCGGAAGCGTAAAATCGTGGACAGAAGCAGAGAAAGCCAATGTAGTAGCAGAGGTAGGAACAATAAGAGATTTATCTGAAATATCCTCTATACACGCAATAGATAAACTAAACTAATAAAAAATAAAAAAATGAGCTGTAACGGAAACATAAGCAACACTTGTGCCGACCCTATTCTATCTAGCTGTGTAGACCACGAAGGAGCCTTAGGAGTAAATACAAAAATAACCGACGGATGCGTAACGCAAAGAGACGTCAATGGAGATTTATATGCAATAACTGACGAGACGATATCAAAAACAAACGTATCAGAACTAACTAGCGCTTGTATGGATATTCCAGTAGGATCTTCTATAGCAGAAGTAGTTACTATATACGAAAGTGAAATTTGCGCTTTAAAAGCTAAAGTGCAAGCACTAGAAGAAATAGACTACTCTCAAATAGATATAACTAATTTTGGAATTGTAATACCAGCGTGCATAGCAGATGCGTGTGATAACCCGCCTGTTACCTTAGCAGAGTGGATGCAAGTAATGATGGACCAACACCCTTGTGTATAATTAAATAAAAATAAATAAAATGGATACTAAAATATGCGCCCAGACAAATGTAGCTGCAGTAGATAACTCAGCTGTTAAGTGCGACGGACTTACAAGCGACGAATGCACAATTCACGAAGAAGCCATAGTATACTTAGGGCTACCAGAGAATTCATCTATGAAAGACGTAGTAGATAAACTTGTACTTAGCCTAATAGATGCAAGAAACCGAATATCAATATTAGAAAACCTTTAAAAATGAGCTGTACAAATTGCAACCCTTGCGTAGAAGAAAACAACGTAGACTGTAGCTGTCCAACAAAGGATATGTCAACGGACTGCTCTACATATACTGGAGATGACTTAGAGTGCTCTGGAATAAAAAAAGACACATTATTAACAAAAGTAATACAAGACCTAGATGCTTTTGTATGTAACATTAGAACCGAAGTAATAGGGTACTTAACCCTAATAAATGTAGGGACTGGAGCCAAATTATACAGAGGAATATCTGGAGATGGAAAAAAAGAAATAAGAACTCTAGTTTCTGGAGACAGTACACTACTCGACGTAGTAGAGGACACAGACACTGTATCCATTACTGCTGGAACGCATTCTATAGAGATAAACTCAGAGACAGAGGTATTGTCTTTGATAGTAACTACGTTAGCAGGATCGACAGTATTAAGTACAATAAACTTATCAGAGTATAATTATGATACGTTCGTACAAAGCGCCTCATTCGACTCAGGAACGCTAGACTTAACTATAGCTAGAAATAACGGTGAAGTAGACATAGTAGTTCCATTAGACTTTCTTAGTAACTATGTAACTGCAGGAGTTTACTCAACAGAAGAAATAGTGCTCACATTACTAGACGGATCTACAGTTGAAATTGACTTGTCTTCCCTAGTTTCGGAGCTACTGTCTTCAGCGGCACAAGTTCAGTCTGACTACTTAGAAAGTGATACTAATTCTAAAGCCTACATACTAAACAGGAACCCTTCTAAGACAGTTGTTCTAGGAGTAGCTGGAAACTACCCAATAGTCTTAGCAGACAACAATTACATAATAGAAGTCGATAATGGAGCAAACGACGTAACAATAGATTTCTCAGGAATAGTATTGACTACTGCATTTTTTGTAGGTATTATTCAAAAAGGAACTGGGACAGTAACAATTAATGGAGTAGATATTATCCCAGAACAACTTACAAGCGTAGTCTTTGGCCAGGGACATATTTGTGCCGTAGAGATAATTAATAGTACTAAGTACTTAATAGGAACCTTAAAATTCGCTTAATATAATGTGGAGTTATAGAAAAGAAATACATAAAATACACGCAGTACCTTTAGTAGTTGACCCGCCCTGTACCTCAGGTATAGACTTAGCTTTTATAATAGACTACACAGGGAGTATGGGCACAGTTATTGAAGAGGTAAAAACTTCTGCAATCGGGATAGCAAACACTGTATCTAATTTGTCTGACCCAGGAAACTACAGACTAGCATTGGTAATCTCGGACGAAGAAGATAAAGGAGTAACTCCGAACTATTTTTCAAGCGTAGAGTACAATGCCTTGCCTATTAGCCAGAGAGCGGTAAGAACAGACGGCCCGACAACTGATCAATATACCACTGCTATGGAAGTTTTCGGAACTTTAAATAACGTATCCGAATTTACCACGCAGTTAAATAAGATAAACGATCCTGTAAACTTCCCACTAGGTTACGGTGTAGGTGGCCCAGAGCCTCTTGATGAAGCTTTAAGTTTAATTTTAAATGAGGGTTTTATAAATAATTTTAAACTTAACGTGGCAAGGTACATACTAATATTTACTGATGCACAACCATCAGGTAATGACGACCTTTACGACTCAATAGATGATGCTAGAATAGCTGCGCTTACTCAAGTATGTATAACTAAAGGAATAAAAGTAATAGTCTTAGGTAGTGGAGCAGCTTATCCAGTATACCAAGACCTAGCTACAAATACAGGAGGATCTTTTAACCTATCTTTCAACGGAGCTGTAGTAGAGTCCGAACTTACAGCAGGATGTGGGAATCTACAAACACCTACTGCTCTTGCAGGGCAAGATAAAGCTATTTTCTTGTCTGATAATGCTATAAACTTAAATGGAACACCTAGTTTTGATTCAGACGGAACAATAACTAATTATCTTTGGGAATTAGAGTCGGGTCCAACAGGCAGTACTATAACTAACCCAACTTCAGCAACTACTACAGTTACTGGTATAGCAGTGGGAGCCTACATATTTAAACTTACAGTAACAGATAACGACGGTTTACAAGACACCGATACCGTGCTTATACAAGTAAACCCAACAGTAGTAATGACTAGCTACTCTTATGAAGGTTTTTACGAACTAAATGACCCTGCACACCCTAACGGTGGTAGCCTTAACTATGTGGATATAAACGGAAACACTCAAAGTCTAACTTTTATGTGGGTTGGTAATTGCCAGACATTTAGCTCACAATCTGGGCCAACTAATGTAATAGGAGCAGGACCTTGTAATCCAGCATTTACAAGTCAAATGAGTAACTCTACTGCAACATCGAATTGTGCAGGAGCAGGAGTAACTACCTACCCAATACAATTTACAACGCAAGATTCTCCGATAATAGTTGGTTCTATTATATATCAAGGAGGCAGTACAAGTAATGTATTTATAGGAGATGGAACTTGGTACTCTACTTCAGCAACATTCTCTATGAGAATAGGAGCAAACGGAGTAGTGACAGAAGTAGACATCAGTTGTGTAGCACCACAAAATAATATTACAGTAATCTCATTAGGAGGTTATATGCAACCTTGTATCGGAGGAACTATTGATGACTATATGGGAGTAGGGATAACACTAGACAACCCTGTTAGCGTAGACACTACATTCTTCGTAAATGTATTCTACTCGCAATCTGGAACAATTTGCGGTGTAAACGAGCTTACTCAAAGTTTTGGAGTAGAAGTATTAGCTGGACAAACTAACGGAGAAGTCGATGCTTGTGTAGGAGGACAGTTCTTCCAAAATGGAGCAACAATTTGTAGCACTTGTGTAACTGATTACACAGGAAACACTATTGATAATATAGACCTAGCTTTTTGGAACTGTGCTATTTAGTTACGGGACTGGAATACAAGCAAACATTAACGGAGATTGCGTTAATTTACAAATAATAAAAAACAACTTAAAAAAGTAATAATGATAAGGATACTTACAGAAGAGGGACACTACACTGTTAAAAGAGTGCAAAAACTACCTAAAGTCGGAAATGCAAACTGGCTATATGCTTTCGTAGGACCTGTAATAACAGAATTTTACAGGTGGGATGCATTTAAAAAAGAGTATGAAACAATAAAGTTGGGGGCAACTAGTTACTTAGAATTAACAGACAGACCATTAGGCGGGGAGCTAATAGGTAGAACCTCAGATATACCAGTAAATGACGGTGCAGATAACACTTCAACTTACGTGGAGTTTGACGAACTATCTCTAGTAGCAATTTCTAACAACTACAATGATTTAATCAACAAACCACTTATCCCAGTAATACCTGAGATACCAGTAATTCCGACAAATACTTCTGCATTTGTAAACGACGGCTCCGACTCAACTTCGACTTACATTGAGGCAGACGACTTAGCAATAGTTGCAACAACGAACAATTATAACGACCTTACGAATTTACCGATAATTCCAGTTTACGAAGCAATACCAGATAACACCTCTGCATTTATAAATGACGGGGCAGATGGTACTTCAACTTATGCAGAATTTGATGAGTTATCACTAGTAGCTACATCTAATAACTACAACGACCTTACGAATCTTCCAATAATTCCAGCAGCTGTTGGAAGCACCTCCGAGTTAATTAACGACGGTTCAGACTCGACTTCAACTTATGTCGAAGCAGATGAATTAGGATTAGTAGCAACAACAAACAACTACAACGATCTTACGAATCTCCCTACAATTCCAGCTGCAATAGTTAACACTTCAGACCTAATTAACGACGGCTCCGACTCTACTTCGACTTATGTAGAAGCGGACGATCTAGCAATACAAACTCAAGCACTAGACACTAGGCTAGATTTCTTAGAAGAAGCTAACAATCTAACAACAGGGTTCACTGGAAGAGCGTATGCAATTTGGACAGGGGTATTATATGAGTACGATGTAGTATACCCAGACTATTATATTGCAGGGGTAAGATACCCAGGAGGTAACGACAGAATAACTCTAGCAACATCTAACGGTATCTCCCCTAGGATAGATACAATAGGAGTAGATGCACTAGGAGCAATTTCTATTCAAGGTATTGCAGAAACTAATCCGTTAGTACCTACAATAGACCCTACAACTCAATTGTTAATAACTTCAATTATAATCCCTGCAGGGACATCGATACCACAATCAAGTACATTCGAGCAAGTTTACAATGAAAACGTAGAGTGGGCAGCATCATCTTTAGGCAGCGTAGTTAACTTTGCAGCAACAAATAACCCTTCAAAAGGGACAATAAACGGTACAGTAGGAGCAACTGCAGCAGGAACGACTTTAACTTTCACAAATGTCGGGCTTAAAAGTATACTTGATTATAGTGTTTTTAAATTTGACTTATTTTTAAAAGCTAGCTATAGAAACAACAGAACAATAAGCGTTAGACTATTTAATGGCGCCACTGTAGTAGGGGTAGCTACAATAGCCAAAGCAAAAGATATATTCCAGCCAGCAGTTGCAGGGGTTTATCAGACTGTAGTGCTAGACTTCTCTGACTTTACATTCTCAGGTACGCAATTTGATTCCATAGAAATAGGTTTCACATATGCGACAACCGCAGGATTCGAGATAGACAATGTTTCTATAGTAAAAACAGAGGCAGCATTGATACCTCTTACAGAGCAGAATACTATCACAACAGTAATAACTGACAACGGAGTTCTATCCTCGGATGCACCTAATAACGCTATAAGTCTTTTAGGAGCAAACGGAGTAGTCGTGAGTAGCATAGATAAAACTATCACAATTACAGGAATATCAAATACATCAGAACTTGTAAATGACGGGGCAGACGGGACTTCAACTTATGTTGAAGCGGACGAGCTTGCTTTAGTTGCCACAACGAACAACTATAATGACCTTACGAACCTCCCTACAAACACTTCTGTAACAAGTACAGCAGAAATATTAAATCAAGGGGCAGACAATACTTCAACGTATGTAGAAGCGGACGAATTAGGACTAGTTGCCACAACGAACAATTATAACGACCTTACGAATTTACCAATAATTCCAGCAGATACTGTAAATACTTCGGATCTTATAAACAATGGTTCTGACGGAACTTCGACTTATGTTGAGGCAGACGAACTAGGATTAGTTGCCACAACGAACAACTATAATGACCTTACGAATTTACCGATAATCCCAGTAATTCCGACAAATACTTCTGCATTTGTAAACGACGGTTCTGACGGAACCTCTACTTACGTAGAAGCTGACGAACTAGGATTAGTTGCAACAACGAATAACTATAACGATCTTACTAATTTACCGATAATCCCAGCAGCTATAACTAGCACAGCACAAATATTGAATCAAGGAGCTGATAACACATCAACTTACATCGAAGCAGACGAATTAGGATTAGTAGCAACAACAAACAACTACAACGATCTTACGAACCTGCCAATAATTGCTACTGTGACTAATACATCCGAGTTAATAAACGACGGAGCAGACGGAGTAAATGCGTTTGCAGTAGTAGGACAAGTCAGCCTACAAGATGTAATAGATGTAAATAAAGTAGCTGACAGAGTAGAGTTCAACAAAGATGTAGTAAACGGAGGTAAACTTAGAGGTGCTTTTGTGTATTTAGTTGACAGCGACCCAGATCCACTAGACCCTACTAAGACTTATATCTACGGAGCTCAAGAAACTTACGATACAATTACATCGCAGTATATATCTAGAATGAACGCGGACGGATCCTTAGATGCAAGTTTTGTTACAGGTACAGGATTTAACGCTTTCCCTTATGCGGGGTCTGAGATGTTGCTTGCTGATGATGGTAAGTTATATGTATCTGGATTCTTTACAGCTTACAACGGAACTGCCGCAAATAGAATTATATCTCTTAACCCAGACGGTACAGTAAACACAGCTTTCGCGTATGGGACAGGTTTCGATAACTTTACAACAGGTCTAGCCTTTAACGTGGCAAAAACCTCTATATATGTAGGGGGTATTTTCAGTACCTACCAAGGTGTATCTTACCCTAGATTTGCCAAAATATTGACAACTGGAGCTGTAGACACTGGTTTTACTATCGGAGCAGGTTTTGATAACACTACAATTGACATACTAGTTAACGCAGATGACAGTTTAATTGTTACAGGATACTTCGGGAACTATAAGGGAGTCAGCGCAGCAAGTATTACAAAGATACTTCCTAACGGAGATAGAGATGCATCATTCCAATCTGGTACTGGTTTTAACACAGGAAACGACCAACCTAACTTCGTGTTCAGAGATGAAGCTGGGGTATTGATTGCTTGGGGTGTGTTTACGCTTTATAACGGAACTACTGCAAACAGAATCGTTGCTTTAAACGAAGACGGTACAATAAGAAATGATGGTATCTACAACTTCGGTACAGGATTCAGTGATGAGCTTTTTGGTTTTGTAAGAGGTAGCGACGGAAAGTACTACATAGAAGGATTCTTCACTAACTTTAATGGAGTTGCAAGTTCCGATGGTTACATTATATTAAACGCAGATTTTACAGTTTTCAAAACTTTTAATGAAGCTACTTACTACTACTCTACAATAGCAGGTGCTCAAAACACCTACGCATTGCTTAATGTAGCCGACTATTCTCAGATATTCAATATCTCAGGCGGTGTACCATTGCTTCAAAAGAAATTAACATTTAGCGAGGTAACTGGTAAAGCAGAGTACATTATAGGAGGTATAAACGACACAACATCAGAAGAGATTTTACCTAAAAGACTGATAGAGCAGTTAATACAACAAAATGGAGCAGCGAGCCCATTAACTACTAAAGGGGATCTTTACACATTCTCTACAGTAAATGCAAGCCTACCAGTAGGGACTGACGGGTTTGTACTATCAGCAAACTCTGAAACACCTACTGGACTAGAATGGGTAACAGCTCCAAGCGGAGGTGGCGGATCCGTAGGGTATAAAGAAGTACCAACTGGATTAGTTAACGGGACTAATACAGTTTTTACAATTGTAAACACCGCGATATCTATAGATTTTATATGGCTGTACATTGACGGGGTTTCAAGAAGTAACTTCGTTTACGATGCAGGACTAAAGACAATTACAATAGGATTCGCACCTGCTGTAGGAAGTGTAGTTGAAGTTCAATACATATCAACACTAACAGAACCTTTTCCAGATATCACTGTCCACAACAGTTTAAGCGGCCTTAACGTCGGGGACTTTGTACACTTAACTGCATTAGAAAAAACACAAGCGGATGCAGCCTATGCTTACAGCATAGAGGCACACGCACCTGTAGATGCACAGAAAAACTCAAATATTCTTAAGTCAGAGATAGAGGCGGTTTTCACAGGAGAGATAGCTACGCACACTCACGATTTAGTCGGCCAAACTGGAATTACTCAACTGGCAACAGAGCTGAAAGCAACAGCTGCTGCAACAACCACTAATGTAAATTGGTCAGACGGAGTACAATTCCCAGTACCAATGGTAGCGGACACTACCCTTACTTTCAGTAACATAGTACAAAGCAAGTCTATCTTACTAGTAGTTACTGGAAATCATAACTTAACTCTACCAGTTGGAGTAGATGCTGCAGATTGGCAACCAGATTTTGTAGGTACAAATACAAACTACATTCAATTGTACTGCGTTGATAGTGTGACACCAGTATTTTTAACAACTATAATAAGTAAAGCATAATGGGACTATTAGGATTTAGAATAATGCCAAAAAAGAAACTAGGAATAGGAGTAATTAAAAATAATATTTTTATCGGGGGTATGTCGGCTACTATGAATACCCCCGCCTCTTTGAGGAGCGGGCTTGGTTTTATAGCCGAGAATTTAATTACAAATGTCATAGTAGACGGAGAGGACGTAAGCTGTAGAGTAGACACTGATTTTAATCTAAACGCTCAAGCTTTCAGACATAATCTATCTATAAAATGGTACATAGATTTAGACGGACACTGTAAATCAATATCAGATGCCGCCTTTAGGAGCAATGCAGTAGGAGACGGGAGAATGACAAAAGTATACCTACCAGGATGTAATGCTGCAACTGCATCATTTAATTTCTATAGGAAGTCAACTTTAAGAGAAATTATAATTACATCCCCTTCCCTAGTTCAAATAGGCTCGACAAACTTAGACGAAGGGAATTGGGGAGGACTAACTCCTTGGGGAAACACTAAATTATGGGCTAACATTAACTTACAAACTTCTAATGGAGGCGGAGTTGATGCGGATATAGCTTATTTTATAGGCAGAGGAGGCCAAGTGACTTGGGTTAGTAACTATACAAAACCAGGGCTAGTGTCTACTTTCAACCCTACACAAGTACTAGTTGACAGCGTAGAGTTTGCCTGGAGCGCTCCTACGGCATTAAACGGGGTAATGAAGTATGAAATATACTTGGACGATATGCTGGTCATCACAACTACCAAATTAAACATTAGGGTGGCAGGGCTTACTAACGGAACCGTTCATAAGATACAAATAAGAGCGACAGATTTATTCTATAACGTAGGTGAGCTCACTACAAAATATATACTTGTTAACGGTGCAACAGTTACTTGGCAAGACAGCCTTATATCTTACTATAACTTTGATGATAATGTTTTAGACCTTGTTGGTGCTAACAATGGTACAGCTACTAACGTGGTTTACGAACCAGCTATAAGCGGTAACGGTGCAGTATTGAATGGAGTAGACTCTCTAGTAGACTTAAATAGCACAACTATTGTAGGAGGTAAGAACGCTTTCAGTATTGTAGTAATGTTCAAAATGGTTTCTGTAAAGAACCAGAACATAATATATGGTAGTTGGAACCTGCCTTTCACTGCAATTTTAAGGGTAGACAACGGCAACCTACAATTTTATACATTCACAGAAGGGCAAATAGGCGGAACAGTAGCGCCATTTTCTGATATAACTTCTTACCACTCTTTAATAGCCACTTATGACGGGGCCACTATGAAAGTATACTTAGATGGTGTTCTTCAAGCTACCACTTATAAACAGACAGGAGCAACTGGAACAGGAGGGGAGTCAGAGGCCTGGGGGAGATACGGAACAGGATTTGGTAATTTCGTATTAGACGGAGGAGGCTTCTTTGACAAGGCCGTAACACAAACAGAAGTTAACGAGATATACGCGATACAAACAGCTGGTAACGAATTAGTAACAATATAAAAAAACAACAATAAAATGGCCATTCAAAAATACGTTAGAAAAGAAGACATAGTTGAAGGAGACTACATACCAACTATTGGGGTTCCAAATAAACATTGGGCAACCGACGGAGCAGGCGCTCCTGATTGGAGAGACAACCCCGCATTAGTAAGTCCTTCAAACACTAAAGGAGATCTTATAGTATACGGAACTCAAGACGAAAAACTAGCAGTAGGAATCGACGGATACACACTAGTAGCTGACTCTACATCTCCTTTAGGAGTAAAGTGGGAGTACCCGCTTAATCCTCAAAAAGAAGTTACTACAAGCACTTATCTTATAATAGAAGCAGATGATAAGTACACAATATTTTTCAACTCCCCATCTGCAATAACAGTTACAGTAAATAGTCTCGTGCAAGAAAACCTAGAAGTAGATTTTTACAACTTAGGTGCAGGGGCAGTTACTTTCGTAGCAGGGACAGCAGCACTAGATTTTCCTGACGGATCAGTATTAATACAAAACAAAGTTTGCGCTCTAATTAAATTTATGGCAAATAACATCTATAAACTTAAAGGAGAACTAATGTAATGGGTACACCAATAAAACTACTACGTAGAATGAGAAAAGGGGCAGACTCAAGATTTATTATTACAACTAACTCTACTTCAGCCTCATACCAACAAACCCAAGTGATAGGTCAAACTATGACTTGGTATGTAACTGGGGATATAACCCCGATACCCGCACCACAAGTAGGTGTCAATCCTGTGTTCAACTTATCAGCAAACACTGGAGTAGTGCGGATTATAGCTACGACATCAAATCTGTTAACTAGGGTCTCAAGAATTTTTATAAAAGACACTCTTGCCGTAGACATAACAGAGTGCCCAGCAATGGATAGATTTGAGGTCGAGTCAGGCTTTTTAACTACAATAGACGTATCTAAAAACCCCGTAATAAAGAGACTAAAGGTTTCAAGGAATTCAATTGCCTCTATAGACCTAAGCAATACTACCTCGTTAGAAGTTTTAGAAGTTGATTACAATCAACTAACAAGTAGTTTCCTAATTAATTTACCCCTACTAGTAAACCTGACATCACTCGCCTGTAACTCCAATAGTATTGGTAATATAGACATAGGTGTTGTACCTACTTTAACTAATGCAAATATTTCCTCTAACGGTATGTTTGGGGCATTCTCTTTCCCTAACAACAGTCCTTTAACTAGGCTTAATTTAAGTACTAACCAAAGTATTACTTCGCTAAACGTATCCAATTTAGTGAACTTAGATTTTTTCGATTTTGCTTGGATAAACATTGGACCTGGTAACATCGACTTAACAAATAATACATTGATGGGCTATCTTAAGTTTAACCTGAACTTCTTTACAGAAGGAATTACAATAAGTCAAATGCCTAATATTTACTACCTTCAATGTAATGATAATGGAATGACGACTACTGGAACCGATTTTATGTGGGATCAACTTAGCACTATAGCTACAAACGCTAACAGATCGGGCGGTACTTTCATTATTAAAAATAACAGAACAGCCGCATCGGATGCAGCTTTCGCAAATCTCTCGGGCAGGGGTTGGATAATAACCGAAACAGTAGGTTAATAATACAAGCATAAAAATATAAAGATTGTTGTTGTTTTTTCTTTAAGGGGGAGGTTTTTATAAAGGGCCTCCTCTTTATTATCCAATAACATTAATTTTAACAACAAAAGTAATAATATAACATTTAAACGCTATGGCAAAAAAAACACAAAAAGGAATGATTAAACGTGCTGATGGTTCATCTTCTAAAAGGGGGCTATGGGATAACGTTCGAGCTAATAAAGGATCTGGAAATAAACCTACTAAGCAAATGTTAGCTCAGGGCAAGAAGATCAAGGCTAAAGCTAAGAAGAAATAATAGCCTATAATAAAGCATAAAGATCAATCTTATTTTATAATAGGGGAGTTACTACAAAGTGATTCCCTTTACTTTTTATACAATAACATTAATTTTAACATATTTTTAATATAACAAATAAATTTATACATTTGTAAAATGAAGAACAGAGAACTCGTATCAAGAATATCTAACCAAGTTAGAATGATAACTAAGGATGATTATATAAGTGATAGATTCGTTCTGAGTGTCGCTTTGACAATAGCGGAAAAGTTTATAACTCAAAAAATTCAAAGAAGATCTATAGATAGAGAGTCATTTCTGTATAGAGAGGTTAACTGTATTGAATTTGAACCAGAAAATGTATTTACTTGTAATTACGTAGAGTTCAAGTCTTGCGATAAACTATCTAAATCAGTTAAAAGTATTAAGGACTTAAAAATAGTATTTACTAGCTACGGCTCTAGTATAAAAGAGTTGTACTCAATAGACAGACAGTCAACTTCTTTCAATGAAAGCACACTCTACCAGTTAAGAATGGACTCAAGAAGAGAGGGGAACGAGGCCAGAGAAGGAAAGTTTTATGTATTAAACAACCACATATACGTACCAAGAGAAATAGAAGCTCTTTCAGGAGTTATACTAGCACTAGATCAATACGAACTAGATGAGATGTCAAGTTGCGAAGAGAATTGCGAAAGTGCCTGGGACAAAGATTTCATCTGCCCAAGCTCTATGCTAGAGGATGTAATAGGATACGCTATTCAAAACATAGTTCAGACAAAACAAATACCAGAGGACGAAAAACCAGATTTAAATAACAACTCAAAATAATGAGCAGATTTATACCAAAATATAAGCCCGTACACGTAGGGGTAAGCATAACGGATAAAGAAGCATATGCAGACTATCGAGAGTGGTCCGACGTGAGAGACCCTAAGAAATTCAACTACTTCACAGACTATAGAAGAGTGACTAGAAAAATATGGAAAAGAATAGCAGAGGAGTCTCTTGAGCACGAAAGCGGGGTATTCGACAAAGGTTTTTTCTACTTAGTCCCTCAAGTGATAGCAAATAAACCTTTTATAGAGATGCCTAACGGGAGAATAAAAACCAACGACCACACTGGCGGAGACATTTACACCCCGATATTTTGCAACCTATTCCCACAATTCAATCATTTTTGTTGGTCCCTAGACGGGTGTTACGTGAAGAGCTATACAGATAAACTGACTGCAATAATAAATAAATTTCTTCCTAGGTACTACTTTATCTTACCAACACTATTAAAAAATAAACTTTAATGACTCGTACACAAATAATTGCAGAAATAAAAACCAAACTAAAGGTCTATGACCAGCAAGGTCTTCTCGACGATATATCTATAAATAACTGGATAAAAGAGAACATCAAAGAGTTCGGGGGAAACATAATGAATGAGTATCAGACAGCTCTTATAGTGGAAAAAGGAAGGGCAAAATTGCCAGATAACTTTTGGGCTTTAAAAGCAGCTGTAAAATGTGAACAAGAAGGTTACGTAGAGGCGGAATCAAAACCTCAAGCGCAAAATAGAATATCTTACTTAGAGTGGACGGAAATAAGTGACTACTACAACTACCTAGACGGAAAGCCTTGTAAGGACAGCGACGACACTAAGTATATAACAGAGACTCTTTACTTTGACGTTCCAAAAAAAGCGTATACATTTTACTACGCACAACCTAAGTTACTTAATTTAAAAACTCACGTATACCAAGTAAGATGCGATGCAAATTGCCCTAACTTAACAAGCAACAGTGAGTACGATATATCTATAGACGAGAATCATAATTACATAACAACTAATTTTAACAGTGGATTCATATGGGTTTGGTACAAAGGCCTCCCTTGTGATGAAAAAGGAGAATTAGTAATACCTAATACTTCAAGAGATAAACTTAAAAACTACATAGTTTACTTTGCAATAGTAAGAACACTGCAGGACTTAATGTTATCTGAAGACGATGTAAATGTATTTAATAAGTTGCAAATATTCCAGCCTTTAATGGACGAGTATTACTATGCTGCGAAATCAGAAAGTATATCTAAGGGATCTCAAGGTTGGAGCACTAGGCTTATAAATAACAACAGAAGAAATACAAACAAATACGAAACTATGTTCCGTAATCTATAAATTAAATGGCAAAACAAAAAGATTTTTCAGTTCCTAAAACAGGTATGAACCGTTCTCTTTCTCCTCACTTATTAAGCGAAGGAGAATTTGCTTTTCAGCTAAATGGTAACTCGTACGACGAAGGAGGAGAAAAGTTCAACCTTACGGATGAGCACAGTAACATTTTAGCAGTAAAGTTTAAAGAGGGGTTCAAATTTATAGGGGGAAGAAACCACGTAGTAAGAAATAAAACATACATATTTACAACTAACCCAACAACAGGAGTAAGTGAGATAGGAGTCATCCAGAATGAAACTAGTTTTCCTACTTACAGAGACACAGCGGAAGAGCGTAAGTGTGAAGGTTGCCCAGAGGACATAAACAAAGAAGCAAAGCCACTAGAAGAACAAGTGCAAATTGCTCATCAAGTTTACGAAACTCTTTTAGAGGACAGTTGCAACCTATGCCTAGGATTCGATATAGATCATCCGATAATTGATATTTTAATAAAAGAAGAGAACATAGGAACCAAAATATTTTGGACTTCAACTCCAGGAAAAAAAGAATTCCGATACATAGAATTAGATGACTTAGAACAATATAAAGTAACTGGGGATGACAACTGTGGAGCAACTCCAACAAGTACTTGCCTAGATTGTGAGAAGCTTAGAGTTTTTAAATTGTATACAGAGCTAAGAATAAAAGACTACTCAAGAACTTTAGGCGGAAACCTAAAGAAAGGGAGTTACGAAGTACTTGGCGCTTACACAGACCAACTAGGGAACGAATACACTAATTACACCCAACTGACTCCTATTATACCTATCTTTGATGAGGCAAACATAATACACGAGCAGGCGGACAATAATGCCGCGACCAACTTTGGAATTAAAGTAGATTTAGAAAACCCAGATATAAGATTTGACTATTATAAAATTGTAGTGAGATACTATACTTCTAACGGGGTATTTGTATCTTTTGTAGAAGGTATCCACGGTACTTCTAACAACTCAATAATAATATCAGACAACAACGGAGAGTCTATAAGCAATACTAAATTAGCACTAAGAAAACCTTTCATAGAAAGTGTAGACGGAGCAACAGCATCTAATAGTATCCTTATCTTAAACGGAGTAAAAGAAAGAGAGCCTATAAACTTGCAGCCAGTAATGAGCTTAGCAGGTTTAGCAGTAAAATGGATGTCTTTCAGAGCAAAAGAAGACTTATATGCTAACGCAGACTCATACAAATACATAGGATATAATAGAGATGAGAATCTAATGTTCTCAGTAGATTTCGGATTCAGAGACGGATTTAGAACTAATCCATTTCTTTTTGTGCCAAGGCCAGCGACTGCGGACGAGTTATCTATTTTTAATACAGGGGATGACTACGAATCAATTACTAATGTTGTAGGAGAATGCGACGGAAACATAAGAACCAAAAAATGGCAATTCTACAATACAGCAACAGCAACAGGATCCTGTCCAGCAGGTGTAGGAGTAGAAACAGTATCTCAAGATGAGATTATTACAGCATATTCAAATATAATAGTTCCTCCAGCAACGGCAGGGGCAGTAACAGTACCGTTAGAAGACGTACCAAGTTTTACTACTTTACAAGAGTTTATAGAGAATAATCTAAGCACTTGCGGAAGCGGGGGATCGCCTATTACAAGCATATGCCCTTTTGTTGACTTATCACTATTAACAGCTTTAAACAGCGTACCAGCAACTAAAACTAGTTGTAACTCCTTCACGTTAAGCAGCGAAGAAATAATAATATCAAAAGTAAATAATGAAGTTATTACTTACGATTCTAAGTTATTAAGTGACTACTATACAATATCACCCCCTGTAACTTGCAACATATACCAAATAGACCCAGTAACGTCAGCTAATAAAATAGACAATACCTTTTCTTACTCTTTCAATGTAGACTCTTGGAACGGCTCCCCTAGTATAAGCACTAAGTATAGAAACCCTTCGGTTTTTAACTTAACTTGCAATAATGCGGCAAGCCTAGTAACGGTAGACAGTGATAGCGTAACTTTAGCTCAGTTAGGTAATTTTTACCATTTAAATAAGGGCGCCAATACAATAGCTGAACTACAAACAAGTAAAACTGTATCTGCAACAAGTGGTACGAGGTTTACATCTAGTTTGCACCAAGGAGCTCTTTGGTTTAAAACAAAAGTGAGCGGCAGGGAAAAGTTTTTAATAGAGTTGTCTAAAGAAAGCGACTGCGAAGGAGATACGGGATCGGTAGCAGAGGGATCTGAAGTAAGAGTGTCATTGTTTGATACTTGCGCATCATCTAGCTCTTTTTATTCTGTAATTTTAAACCTAAGCTCTCATAACTTTTTAGAGATAACTAGTGCAATGATAGCACTACTATCAAACGAAGATATCTACGTAGCAATAGATGTTCCAATAGTACCTAGTTTAGGTTACGGAGCAGGATACACTCTATCAGACCTAAATAACGAGCCTACCCAAAAATACAGATTAGCCCCACTTTGCGGTTGCTTTAATGTATTGGATAGAAGAGAAGAGTTTAATTCAATCACAGTATCTTACGACAGTATAGACATAATCAAACGTCAGAAGTACGAAGCTATGTGTACGTTCGAAGTCCCAGTTTTAAAAGACTGTGAACCAGTTCCTCATATATTTGGAGAAATGGGATTCTACGAAAGTATAGATAAGTACCCAGATAATTCGGAGTTATATGACTCTTCTTACTTAACTATAAATAAAAGTAGAATAACAAATGCAGAATTGCTTTCTAAACTAGACTTGTACAAGAGCAGCGAAACAGCAGAGGAAATTGTGCTATCTAGCGAGGCGGATTTTAGATGTAAAAACATAAGAGCTTTTAAGTTTCCAGACAACAAAGTAAGTCCTTTTATAAGAGACGAAAAAATAGCATCTAATTCAGAAAGTATCATTTCACCTATAGGAATAACGATAGATGGAGAAGCTATAAATAACTTATTAGATGTAGCTATAGACAATAACCTAATAACTCAAGAGCAAAGAGATAGTATTGTGGACTACAAAATATACAGATCAGACTCGACTCTTGATAGGTCTGTAGTAGCAAGTGGAATAGTGTTTAATAGTAAAAAGTACACAGTAGAAGGAGAAGAGATTAATTATTTTAACTACCCTTTCAATTCTTTAGGTAAAGACAAGTATTTCCCTAGTAACACAGATAACGAGTTTAATAATATTCAAGTAATATCTCCTGAATTTGATTATTTTTCACCTTCATTACCAAATGAAATGTCCTTACAAGGGTTTATGTTCGGGAAATCTAATACAAGAGTACTTCCAGTGGATGAGCACGCTAAGATGGTAATCCTAGGAGACAAGGCAAGAAGACTGGCCAATACACTAGCAGTACTAGAAGCAGTAGCAGAAGGTTTAATAGCCACAGCTCAAAGTGGAGAAGTATGGAGAGTACAGATTGGGTTAGCAAACTCAGCAAACCCAGTAGGTATCGGGTTAAACGTAGCCGTAGCAGCGCTGCAATTATTAGGAGCAGTAGTGTTTAAAGTAGGGAGATACAGAATAGAATGGCTAAGAACTTTCGAAAATTTGGGCACACCTTACAACTTCGGATATTACACTGCATCTGGTTCTAACTACAACTACTTAAAGCCACTGCAAACAGACGGGGACAGGCTAAGAGGGCTATCAGTTGGGAAGTACCTTAAGTCTGGAATGTTGAACGTATCTGATACTACAACAGGAAACGTAGTAAGAATAAATAACATAGACAGAGAGGACTCTGCTTTCTTTAGCTTAGGAGCGTTCCCAATAAATAACCTAGACCCAGAGTACACTTCTTTTGATAACTCAGACTCAAGCCCAACAAACAGCTCCCAAGTTTTAAGCTCTGAAATAGGGTGTCATAAAGGAAAGAGTCCTGAAGTATCTAGAAACGTAGCATCGCCTTATGTCGCATTTAAAAATTATATCCCAAACCAATACGGTACGGTAGATAATATTAGATGGATAGACACAACGTACAAAATAGATATAAACGAAACAGGCGAGTGCAATGGAATATTAGGAGGGGATACCTTTATATCAAGACACAGTAAAAAAAGAAAAGCGCGACTATTCGAAACAGACCTATTAGGATCAGCAGACTTAACACCTTTCCCATATAAATTCAACGCTAACTACGGGGACCCTAGGTACTACATAGATTATAAAGTAAATAGCGAGTTTCAAGCTAAGGGAGAGTTGTTCCCAGACATATTCTATGACGTAAGCTTCGACTGCGCAAATAAGAGCAACGGCTTTTACGTAGAGCCACCTGGGAAGTTTTATCTTTACAGCATAGGATTCACTAATTTTCTGTGCGAGACAAGAGTAAACACTAACTTCAGAAACGCAAGAAAAGAGCCTTGGAACCAGTTCTACCCTCAAAACACAGATTACGAGGCAATAACTCAACCTAATACAGTGGCGCTGACAAGACCAGAAGACTTTTTCTACAATAAGGCATACTTACAAACAAGCATAGCAAACTCTGCATTTGGACTTCCCGAATTTTATTCTAGAGAGAACGAAGCTAAGAAAGCTTACAATGTAAATAGCGGAGTGTACTCTTTGCCAGATGCAAATCAAAACAGTATAACAGAACCTTGGTTGCTTTACAGACCCAATGACAAATTTACACTGGAGTCAAGATACGGAAAACTTATTAATATGAAAGGAATTGAATCCGATCAAATATTAATGTACTTTGAAGATGCAATACAATTGCAAAACTCAGTAAATCCATTTACAGACGGAAGCACAACCTATAACGCAGATTTAGGTAATGGTGGAATGTTTGCAAAAAGAGCGCTAACTATCAGAGCAACAGATATAGGATACGGAGGAACACAGTCTAAACAAACTCTTTCTTGTGAGTTCGGGCATTTCCACGCGGATATTAAAAGAGGGCAAGTATTCTCATTCAACGGTAAAACAATAGAAGAAATATCTAGATACTCTGGAGGCAAGCCCAACGGTATGGACGTTTGGTTTAAAGAACACTTACCAATGAAGTTCTTAAGAATATTCCCTAACTATGAAAAAAGGGATAACCCTTACAATACAATAGGAATTCACTGGGGTTACGACAGTAAGTACAGAAGGATAATACTGACTAAAAAAGATTACGTATTAAAAAAAGGAGTGGAATTGTCGTACGACAAAGAAACAGACACGTTTAACGGACTATCTTTCCAAGAACAGGTTACTAATGGTAACTTCAAAGATATGTCTTGGACAGCGACTTATAAGCCTGAGACAGGAAGCTGGGAGAGTTATATGAGCTATACTCCAAACTACTACATAAATCATTCTGAATATTTCCAAAGCGGGTTAAACTCAAGTGACGAAACTGAAGGGTTATGGAGCCACTTATTGACTAATAAATCATACAGAGTATTTTATGGTCAAAAATTTCCTTATATAATTGAGTATCCAATTAAAAATGTTTACATTAGCAAACGATTAGAGAGTATAAGTTGGAACGCGCAATTAAGACGTAATCATAACGAATATGACTTTGCAGTAATAGCTGGAAATCCCTTTACTGCCGTGACTATATACAATAATTACGAGAACTCAGGAAGGTTAATCCCAAGTAAAAACAAAGGGACGTTATCGCAGTTATCTAAGTACCCGATAACTAGGAAAGATAACTCACAAGAGATTTTATCTACTTATGACGATTACAGATACAACATAAACTACTTTTTTAACAGAACAAAGAGTAATAGTAACAACCAGCCAGCGTGGATATGGGACGAAAATCAAATAGATAAGATTGTAAACCCAAAAGCAGTTTCTTTTTACGGTAAGAGTACTCTAGAAAGATTGAAAGGAAACTTTTTTATGGTAAGATTAGAGAGAGACGGAAACACTAACTACGACTTAGACTTTAGATGGTCAGAGCAAACAATCAACCCGATTAACTAATGAAGATAAGACAGGCATTAAACGAGCCACCTGAAAGCTACTACAACACATTAGCTCAAATAGAATCTGGAAATAACCCCAATGCTCAAGCTAGTACATCTAGTGCTGCGGGGCTTTACCAGTTTACTAGGGGTACTTGGAAAGCAATGGTGAAACAAATGGGGCTAAACTACACCTTAAGAGATAGATTTGATCCAATTAAAGCTAAAGAAGTAGTAACACAATTTACAAAAAATAACGAGAAAGAGTTAGAAAGAAAACTAGGAAGAAAACCAAATGAAGCCGAGTTATATTTAGCGCACTTCTCTGGAATAGGGGGAGCATCAGACCTTCTAACTACAATAGACAAAAACCCAAATACTCCAGTGACTGAATTCGTTTCGTCTGGAGCATTAAAAGCAAACAAGAGCATATTCTACAACAAAGATGGGTCTGCCAAAAAAGCCTCAGAGATATATGACTGGTCAGCTAAAAAGTTTGATAACCCAAAGAGAGGGGAAGTAGCTACAAGTACTCCAGAGGAGACTAAGGCCTATGACCCAGCACCTTATATTGAGCCAGGCGCCAGAGCATTTGAATACAATAATAAGTCTGCAAACGCAACTTATGCCGACATCACAGCAGGGGACGACGAGACACCTAAAACAGTAGAGGTAAAACAAAACGGGTTAGATGAGTCTCAAGTCAGAAAAATGCTAGACCAAGAGAGGTCTGCTATGGAGAGCAAGTTTATGAGTGCAATCCAACAGAATATGCCTCAACAGCAAGTTTCAGAAGAACAATACGCACAACCAGAAGAAGATCTTTACAACTACGTAAACATTGAAAACTTTGCCAAAGGAGGGAAACTACCAGATGAAAAAGACTTTTTTAATACTGACAAAAATAAATACTTAGATGAAGTTTTAGGAATAGACAGGGGCCCAAACCCAAGTAATAAAAACCCATTCGGAGCTGTAGACAATAAATCAGTCTACGAAGAGCTAAGCCAAGTAAGAAATGCCGAGAAGAGTAAAACAGCAGAAGTAAAAAAAGAAACTAACCCTTTTCCTAAAACACCAGAAGGTGCAGCAGCACTAGACTATAATAATTTTATGCCCCAAGACGATTTCAGCAGCAAACCTGGAATAGAAAGAGTGCAAAATAAATTAATAGCTGCAGGATACGATCTAGGTGCGACAGGGGCAGACGGAGACAACGGCCCTAAAACTAAAGCAGCCTACGAAAGCTACATAAAAAAAGGAAGAGCAGAGAATAAAAACTACTTTGGAGAGGTAAAACAAGGATTTGACCCATTCCAATTTGGAAGCACAGGGGACGAACCCAAAAAAGAAGAGTTCGGAACCAAAACTGAGATAGAACAGACCCAAAGAGAGTTAATAGCTGCAGGATACGACTTAGGAAAATACGGTAAAAATAAAGACGGAGTAGACGGGAATGCAGGAGAAAAAACAAGAGCTGCCAAAAAAGATTATGACAGTATATCTAATAGATTCATCCCTTTAAATAGTGATACAGATATTATAGAGTACCAAAAAAACTTACAAAACCAAGGTAACTTCCAAGGAATTGATGTATTTACTCCAAATGATATTTATAGAACAGCAGAGGGTAGAGACCCTTTTATGTTAAACCCTAAAAACTCTTGCGGGACTAAGTTTTGCACGGCTTATGTAGGAGAACAAATAGAGGCTGCAATTGGAGATGGAGAGGACGGAACAACAGGTGGAAGAGCATCACTAGATGCATACGGGGATGCTTGGACGTACAACGAAAGGATATTGAATAAAGGAGGAAAAGAGATATTCTCCGTTTTTGAAGATAAGAAACCAGACATAAAAGGAGGAAGCGCAGGAGTTGAGAAGTACATACAAGGCAGACTTAACTCTAACGACAAAGTAAAATATAACGACCTACAAGCAGGAGATACATTAAACCTATTTTACCCTGGGTCCTCTTTTGCAGAACAAGCTTATAAAGAAGGAACTAAATACTTTACATCTCACGCTGGGATGATAAAGAAAAACAGTAAAGGAGAGCTATTTGTAGAACACAACGTAGGTGGAAAAGTATATAAAAGCCCACTACAAGATTTTATAGATGGAAAAGCTAAAAATGCAGCGGGTAAAACAATGGCTATAACGGCAGTAGTTAGACCTAACTATAAGGACCTAAGACAAGGAAATAAAGACTTAGTTAACAGCGATAACGTTACAAACAAAGACAGTTCTTTATACGGTTATAATCACAGTGTATTCACGGAAACATTAAGGTCAAATAGTAAAGCACTAACAAAGGATTTAAGTCTGACAAGTTCAGAGTTTGACGGGCTAAGTAAGGCAATGCGAAGTATAGCGTTTAAAGAAAGCGACTACGGGGATAACAATAATAACTACTCTCAAGCTAGGCACATAGCGGGTAACATAAGAGAGTTCTTAGGAGCAGGAGAAAAGTCTAGAGGACTGACAAGCCTAAAAGATAAAAAAAATCTACCTGAAAACCTAAGATCAAAATACGTTAAAGGAAAAGGAGATAATCTAAACAACCCTGCCGAGTCCGCAATACCTTCTTTCTATGCATTAGGTGCAAGATATAAGTACTTAAAGGATTTAAACGTAGTTAAGAAACTAGGAATGAAGCAAGAAGACATAACCAAACTAGCGATGCTAGCTTGGAATGAAGATGTTTCTGTAGTAGCTAAATCTATGGAGAAATACAAGACATACGATAGCGTAATGAAAGCATATAGAGGATCGAATGGTAGTCACGACTATGATTTAGCACTAGTGGCTTATCAAGACTATTTAAAGTAACCTATTAATCCAAAAGAAACTAGACAACCTGCGATAGAGAATTTAATGTCAGCGTAGGAAAAAGTTCTGTAAGGAAAATAAAGCTGAATAATCTCTACTATAGTTGTCAAAGACATAAAGAGAACAAAAAGAAATAAGCCTTTGTACTTAAATTTAGGAAGTAAGAAGTAAGTTATAAAAGGATAAGTCAAAAATACAATTACGTGGAGTTCCTTATCTGTAAAGAGTTCAAGTACAGACAAAGATATTCCTTTTGTAAAACCAACAAAGAATACAACACACATTATAACGAGTAAAAAATTTTTTATATATTTCATACTGCAAACTTATAAAAAATAAAAGCATAAAAATAAAAAAAATATACAATTAACAAAAAAATAACAAAATGGCTTACAAAATAACCAAGTACGGGGGAAAGCATAAAATAAAGGATACCAAAACTGGTAAATCTATGGATATTGACATAGAAAAGTATATGAAAGGCGGAAATGCACCTAAGTACGAGGGTGGTGGTATGTGCCCAGACTGGGACATAGCTTGTAAGCAAAGAGAAGCGGAACTTGCAAAAACTGCAGAACAAACTGGTATTACAGGTACTCAACTTACCCCCGCACCAGCTGCACCAGCCGCAGAAGGTCTAATAACTGAAGGAGCCTCGCAAAATATGCAGGCGCCTACTTGGTATGACCAAAATAAAACTATGTTCCAAACAGGTCAAGATGCATATAAGGGCCCAAACGCTGCCGCCAATACCTCAGATGATTTTGAGTACTTAAGAGGGGACTCCAACTTAGACAGCGTAGTAAACGATCTAGATAAAAGATATGACAGCAGAACTGCAGCGAAAGAGCCTGTAGACTATAGCATACCAAACCCTTACGCAGGAGTAGATTTACCTTCAGCTGCAAACTACTTAGGCCAAAGTATCCAAAATAAGGACACTATGGGAACAGTGGTTTCAGGCCTTAAACTAGCTACAGGATTAGGTAGAAACGTTATGTCTGGAATGGGGCAACAAAATAGATCCAACCAACAAATGGAAGAATTCTATAAAAATTTAAAAAACAAACGAACTCCCGAGCTTTATGCGGAACTTGGTGGGCAGCTAGACACGTATGCCTACGGAGGAAAGAAAGACGAAGAAATGGCCACAGGAGAGTATATGCGAGGAATTGAAAACGAAGATACTGAGGACTATAATGCAGAGATAGAAAAAGGAGAGTACTTCCAATCTAACGAAGGAGACATAGCTGAAGTAGTCGGAGACAAACATTCCAGAGGTGGAGAGAAAATACAAATGGAAAAAGACGATAGAGTTCTT